>JACCED010120261.1_pt1 | contig 24066 bp, 23 predicted proteins | sample 7455021 | NCBI WGS metagenome assembly JACCED01 (sample SAMN15323456, study PRJNA562643) | freshwater metagenome | isolation source: river surface water | place: USA:Blue River Watershed | collected 2017-08-19
AGTGGGCCACGCGCAAGGCGCTGTCGGCCGATGAACTGAAAAACGAGACCATGCTGCTGCTGGGCGCCGGCCACTGCTTCCGCGACCAGGTGCTGGAAGTCTGCCCGGAGATGTCGCGCTTCTCGAATGGCGGCGGCGGCATTGCCCGCACCTTCGAAGGCTCGTCGCTGGAGACCATACGCCACATGGTGGCCTCGGGCATCGGCATCACGGTGCTGCCCCAGGCCTCGGTACCGGCAGCGCCGGGTATAGACACCATGCTGCAATACATCCCGTTCGATGCGCCCATGCCCTCGCGCCGTGTCGTGATCGCCTGGCGCAAGAGCTTTACCCGCGGCGGCGCGATCGAGGCCGTGCGCAAGGCCGTCCTGTCCTGCAAGCTGAACGGTGTGCAGATGTTGCCGGACGCCGCGCTTACGGAACACTGAGCATTCACCTCGGCTGTACAGCCTGCGGCGCAGCAAGCTACACTGCGCGCCATGAACGACGCCGCCCAATCCCCTCGCCGCATCCACCCTGCGCTGCAGCGGCTACAGCTGTACGCGCGGCTGGTTCGGCTGGACAAGCCCATCGGCAGCCTGCTGCTGTTGTGGCCGACCTTGTCGGCACTGTGGCTGGCGTCGAACGGCCACCCGGACTGGCGACTGGTCGTGATCTTCAGCATCGGCACCGTGTTGATGCGCTCGGCCGGTTGCGCGATCAATGACTTCGCCGACCGCGACTTCGATAGACATGTGAAGCGCACCGCCGAACGCCCTCTGACTTCGGGCCGCATCGCGGCCTGGGAAGCGGTGGCCGTCGCCGCCGCACTCGCTGTGATTTCCTTCCTGCTGATCCTGCCGCTGAACCTGCTGACCTGGCAGCTGTCGGTCGCGGCCGTGATCATCGCTGGCACCTATCCTTATTTCAAACGCTTCTTCGCGCTGCCGCAGGCGTATCTGGGCATTGCGTTCGGCTTCGGCATACCGATGGCGTATGCGGCCGTACTGGATACGGTACCTGTCGAAGCCTGGGTCCTGCTGGTGGCGAACATCTTCTGGGCGCTGGCCTATGACACCGAGTACGCGATGGTGGACCGTGATGATGACCTGCTGATTGGCATTCGCACATCCGCGATTACTTTCGGTCGCTTTGATGTACTGGCGGTGATGATTTGCTATGCGATCAGCCTGGCGATGATCACGGCGGTCGGGCTGTCACGCGGCCTCGGCCTGCCTTTCATCATCGGCATGCTGGTGGCGGCTGGCATCGCGGTCTATCACTGGATCCTGATTCGCGGCCGCGACCGCATGCGCTGCTTCGCCGCCTTCCGCCATAACAACTGGCTGGGGGCAGCAGTCTTCATCGGTATTGCACTGGGTTAACTTCACACCACACGGCACATGCTTACGTCGCAGGCATGTGTGCAACAGCACAGGTTTTCGCGATCTGTTCTGCTTGTGGCGCACCTGATTCCGGGCAGATAATCGTCAGCAAGTACAGCAAGAGGGCTTGCTGACTTTTCCTATCTGGCCATGGACATCACAGAACTGCTGGCCTTCGCAGTCAGCAACGGCGCTTCCGACCTCCACCTGTCGGCAGGCATGCCGCCGATGATTCGGGTACACGGCGATGTCCGCCGCATCAATCTGCCCGCGATGTCGCACAAGGAAGTGCAGGGCATGATCTACGAGGTCATGCATGATGCACTGCGCAAGCGCTACGAAGAATTCCTCGAAGTCGATTTTTCCTTTGAGCTGCCGGGCGTGGCCCGATTCCGCGTCAACGCCTTCAACCAGGATCGCGGCGCGGCAGCAGTACTGCGCACCATCCCGTCGAAGATCCTGTCGCTGGAAGATTTGGGCGCGCCCAAGATCTTTGCCGAACTGGCGATGAAGCCGCGCGGCCTGGTGCTGGTGACCGGGCCGACCGGCTCGGGCAAATCGACCACGCTGGCGGCGATGGTCAACCATGTGAATGAAAACGAATACGCGCACATCCTCACCATCGAGGATCCCATCGAATTCGTGCATGAATCGAAAAAAGGCCTGATCAACCAGCGCGAAGTCGGCCCCCACACGCAATCGTTTTCAGCCGCGCTGCGCTCGGCGCTGCGTGAGGATCCGGACGTTGTGCTGGTCGGCGAATTGCGCGACCTCGAAACCATACGGCTGGCGCTGACCGCCGCCGAAACCGGCCATCTGGTGTTCGGCACGCTGCACACGTCGTCGGCGCCCAAAACCATCGACCGCATCATCGATGTCTTCCCCGGCGATGAAAAGGACATGGTGCGCGCGATGCTGTCGGAATCGCTGCAAGCGGTGATCTCGCAGGCGCTGCTGAAGAACCGCGAAGGCAACGGCCGCGTAGCCGCGCACGAGATCATGCTGGGTACACCAGCCATCCGCAACCTGATCCGCGAGGCCAAGGTCGCGCAAATGTACTCAGCGATACAGACCGGCTCCAGTTTCGGCATGCAGACGCTGGACGCCTGCCTGGCCGATCTCGTCAAACGTAACCGCATCAGCAATGCGACCGCCCACATGGCCGCGAAGATGCCTGAAAACTTTGCCGGATGACGCCATGGATGCCTCGCACACCAACACGCGCATCCGGCACTGGCTGGAACTGATGAAAGACAAAGGCGGTTCCGACCTGTTCATCACATCAGGCTTCCCGCCGGCCGTCAAATGCCATGGCGAACTGACACCGATCGAAGACGGCGCGCTGACCGCGGAAGACAGCGCGGCACTGGTGCGCTCGGTAATGAATGAGAAGCAATGGAACGAGTTCAGCGCCACCCATGAATGCAATTTCGCGATCAGCCTGGAAGATGTCGGGCGCTTTCGCGTGTCCGCGTTCGTGCAGCAGGCCCGGACGGGCATGGTGGTGCGGACCATCACGACCGACATTCCTTCCATTGATGCGCTCAACGTGCCGCCGCAATTGAAGGACATCGTCATGACCAAGCGCGGCCTGGTCATCATGGTCGGCGCCACCGGCTCCGGCAAGTCGACCACGCTGGCGGCCATGATCGGGTATCGCAATGCAAACAGCCGCGGGCACATCATCACGATCGAAGACCCGGTCGAATTTGTGCACCCGCACCTGCAGTGCATCGTCACCCAGCGCGAAGTCGGCACCGATACGGCCGACTGGCATACCGCGCTCAAGAATACGCTGCGTCAGGCGCCGGACGTGATCCTGATCGGCGAGATCCGCGACCGCGAGACCATGGATCACGCGATCGCCTTCGCCGAGACCGGCCACCTGTGCCTGGCCACGCTGCATGCGAACAACAGCAACCAGGCGCTCGATCGTATCGTCAATTTCTTCTCTGAGGAGCGGCGCCAGCAGGTGCTGATGGATTTGTCGCTGAACCTCAAGGCCATGATCTCGCAGCGACTGATTCCGCTGAAATCGGGTGCCGGACGCTGCGCTGCGGTCGAGATCATGCTCAATTCGCCACTGGTCTCTGACCTGATCTTCAAGGGCGATGTGCACGAGATCAAGGAAATCATGAAGCGCTCACGCGAGCTCGGCATGCAAACCTTCGATCAGGCCCTGTTCGACCTCGTCGACAGCGACCGCATCAGCGCCGAAGATGCGCTGCGCAATGCAGACTCGGTGAATGACCTCAGGCTCGCGCTCAAGCTGCAAGGCAAGGGCGCGAAGGAACGCGATTTTTCTGCCGGCATTAGCGGACTGGACATACTTTGATCACGAAGCGGCGGCCATTGTCTGGTTACGGCAGGAAGGGCCCGCTCGTTTAGACGATATAGCGCATGAACAGGAAGGCTTTCCTATCGCTATTTGATCTTTCTCAGCAGCGAATTCGGACTATTCTGAATTAATGGAACTTAGCGCGAGGCAATTCTCGCCACACGTTCCACGAACGGCATCTTTCAGGAGATATCCATGCGCTCGCTCACAAAACGCCCCTACGCTCAACAAGGCTTTACCCTCATCGAACTGGTCATTGTCATCGTGATCATCGGCATCCTTGCCGCGATCGCGCTGCCTAAAATGACTGACCTCGCCGGCAACGCGCGCGCTGCCACCGTCAAAGGCGTCACTGGCAGCCTGGCCTCGGCCAACACCGCCGTTTACTCGGCCGCCCAGATCGCGAACCAGGGCGGTGCCACGGGCACGGTCAACGCATGTAACACGACCGGCATCGCCACGGTGTATGGCTATGCGGCCGACACGACCGAGCTGCTGAAATGCGTGACCCTGTCGCCGGCTTCGGACTTCAACACTGCCACGGCCAATACGATCTCGCATTCGGGCGCGACCACGCCGGCTTCGTGCAATGTCGTCTACACACCGGCGACTGCAACGGCGCCTCCGGGCTACGCTGTGACCGTGACAGGCTGCTAAGTCCTGCCAAGGCAATGAGGCCTCATCATGACTACCAACTCTCGCGCCACGCAACCGCCACGGTCGCGTGCGCGGGGTTTCAGTCAGATCGAGATGCTCGTCACGATTGCGGTCGCCAGCATCATGTCGGCGACCGTGATCTCCAAAGCCCTGCCGCAGGCAGGCAAAAGCACGGCCGCTTATCAGGCACAGCGCCTGGCTGACGACCTGCGCCACACACGACTGCTGGCAATGTCGTGGGGCCAGACCCTGGTCTTCAGCACCGCATCATCGACTTATCGCGTCAGCTGCGCCATGCCGGCGAGCTGCTCGCAAACCACCCCCAGTGCCGCCAATTGTCCGAATCCGAGCCCGGTCGTGATCGACCCCGGGCATCACGGGCCATTCTGCGTGCCGCTCGAAAGCAGCGTGACCCTGAGCGGTCCCGCCACGCTGCAGTTTGATCTGCTGGGTCGCCCATTGACTGGCGCAGAGGTCAGCTATCAGCTGACCTCCGGCGGCACGACTATTGCCACAGTGACCGTGGCCCCCATTACAGGATTCATCAATACGACGATATTGCAATGAAACGCGCTCTCGGCTTTACGTTGATCGAACTGCTGGTGCTCATCATTGTGTTCTCCGGCTCGCTGGTCGCGTTGTTGTCCGTATCACAAGAGGCTGCGCGCCGCATTGCCGACGTCGATTCCAGCGCCCGCGCCATCCAGTACGCGCAGCAGCGGATGGAGACCGTGCTGTCAGATCGCCGCAACCCGAACCGCAAATATTCGTACGTCCCCTTGCAGTCGGCCAGCTGCGCGACGGTTGCCGTCAACTGCGCTTATCCCCGCGAAAACCCGATCACCGGGACCAACCTGACCCGCAGCGTCCAGATCACGGATGCTTCGGCCAGCAGCAGCTGCCCCAATCCGACTGCTGGTTGCAAGCTGGTCGTGGTGACCGTCACCAAGAACGGACGCACGGTCGCCTCGCTCGGCGCCTTGCTGGCGAACTATTGATATGGACACCCTGCGCGCTTCCTCGCAATCGGGCTTCAGCCTGCTGGAGCTGGTCCTCGTCATGGTACTGACCGCAGTGCTGGCCGTGATGTCGCTGCAGCCACTGATCGGGGCCTTCCGTGCACGTGCAGAAGTGGCCGGCAATATCACCGCCATCGATGCGCTGCGCTATTCCACCGAACGTCTGGCGCGCGAGCTGCGGCAGGCGCGCTTCGATGCCCAGGGCAGCGGCTTCCAGATCACGGCCCTCGACCCGATCAGCGGTATCGCCAATGCCAGCCGCGGCATCTGCTTCACGCGCGTGGGCGGCAGCAGCGGTGACAGTCTGGCCACGCTGGCCGCGCAACTGGTCAGCGGTGTCGCCAGCCTGGGCACGGCCACCAGCTACCCCGGCTGCGCAACCGCCTCGCCACAAGTACTGGCCAACCGGGTGACGACGCTCAGGTTCGATTACTGGAGCTATGGCAGCACCGCCGTACCGCAGGCCTTGTCGATCACGGATCCCAACTTCGGCAAGCTGCTGGCCTTCATCGACATCACGATGGCGGTGTCGACGCCAGACGCTACCGTGGTCACCTATCCGACCCGCGTCGTGCTGCGCAATGGTGCGTGGGGAGAAACCAAGTGAGCGCCCGGCCCCCCCTTTCCGAAACCGCGGCTATCGTGGCACCGCGCCCGTTGACCGGCACACGTCGAACCCGGTGGCCGGCACGCTACCGGCGCGCGGCACGCCAGCGTGGCGCGTTCGCAATCATGGCCGTGCTGCTGCTGCTGATCGTCGTCGCCGCTGCATTGCGCTTCCTGCTGTCGGTCGCCGAGTCGAACACCACCGGCACGCTATCGCAGCTGCAAAGCGCGAAGGCGCTGCTGGCCGCCGACAGCGGCGCAGAAGCCATGCTGGCCCGCCTGCGCAAGGACGGCCCGCTGTCGTGCAGCGTTGCGCAATTCCCGGGCGGGTCCGTGGACTCCGCCACCTACAGCACGCTGTCGGCCACCCAGCTTTCCGCGATGCCGGTGGCCTCGGCCTGCAACGGCATGCTGACGGCGCATGGCTGCCGGTCGCAGTTCAGCGGCGTCTCCGGCAACAGCCAGCGCACTGTCAGCGTCGACGTCGCCTACTGCTCGCCCACCAACGCGGGCGTGACCGGCTTTGGCGGCTACACGACCACCATCACGCAAGTGATCTACCCGTACCAGCCGAACTCGGTGGTATTCAGCAACCTGGCCTTCCGGCGCAAGCTCGATTGGGGCGGCCCGAACGCATCAGCCACCACTTGCCAGCAGACCGGTACCTATTCCGGCAGCTGCTCGCAGGGCTGGAGCATCGAATCCAGCTCCGGCCTCAACAGCGTCGGCGGCCGCGGCGTCATCGCGACGACAACTACCGTCGGCAATTACGCGGTTCAGCAAAGGCTGGAGGCCGACCGCAACTATGTGGCTACCGGCGCCATCTTCGAAGGCGCGGGCGTGACCTATGTCGGCGCCTATGCCGACCAGAACTCGGCATCCAACAAGGGCACCACCGGCACCTCGAACATCGTGATGGGACAAGTGCAGGATGGGCGCACCATGGGCCTGAGCGCTACCGGCACGGTTGGCTGGTGCAAGGGCGCCGATACGCTGGTGTTCGGCTTTTCGGCCAAGTCGGCCATGCCCGACGACACACTGACCTCGGTCACCTTTGGCACGTCCAACATACCGCTGGTGCTGCTGGAACGCTATTCATCGACCATCTATGACATGTATTCCGAGGTCTGGTACGTGCACAAGCCGCTGGCGGCCGGCGGTATCGACAGCCTGTTCGCGACCGGCGTACCGACCGACTTCCACATCACCAAGAGCGGCACCACCACCGACCAGTGGGCTGCCGGCTTTGCGTGCCTGAAGAACGTCGATCCGGCCACGCCGCGCGGGCTGGTGAGCTTCATGCAACCCTACAACTGGTGGGAACCTCTGTAATGCGACGCGACCTGCCTTTCTTGCAGCCTTTGCTGAACCTCGCCTACCGACGCCGGCGTCGTGCCGCGCCGTGGGCAGCGATCGATGTCGGCCAGCACGCGATGCTGGGTGTCGTGTTGTCCCCGTCGCGCCGGGGTGAGCCGCCACGTGTCATGAAAGCGGCCAGGCTGGCCTACGAAGGTGCGCTACCCGACGCCGGCGCGCTGGCCGGCTTCGCGCGCGAACTCGGCGCCGACACGCTGTCATGGACGCTGCTGCCGCAGCGCGACGAATACCGGATCAGCGTGATACCTGCGCCCATGGTGCCCGAAGCCGAGCTGGTGCAGGGGGTGCGCTGGCAACTGGCATCGACGCTCGACTTCCCAGCCGAGACTGCCAGCATCGATGTGCTGCAGATACCGACGCGGGCCTGGGAGCCCGAGCGCCCGCAAGAACTGTACGCCATTGCCGCGCGCGGCGACGCCATCGATGCCTATGTCACGCTGTTCCGCGAAGCGCGCCTCAAGCTTGCCTGCATCGATATCCGCGAGACTGCGCAGCGCAACCTGGCCAACCTGACCGGTCCGGCCGATGAACTGGCCGCCATGCTGTCCTTCGGACGGGACGAGGTGCAGGTCACTTTCAACTGGCAGGGCGAGCTTTACATGGACCGGCTGATCGCCGAATCCGGGGCGAACGAAGATTCGACGGTCCGGCGCGAGGCCTATGCCGAACGCATGCAGCAGCAGGTGCAACGTTCGCTGGACGCGGTGCGCGCCAGCTACCCGTTCATGCGCGGCTGCCGGATCATCCTCGCCGGCGAGCCCGACGGCTTTACCGCGTCGCTGGCCGCAGCGATGCAGGAGCCGGTACTGCACTTCGCGCCTGAAACCTATTTCGACCTCTGGCACGTTCCCGAGCTCAAGGCAGAGCCGGCATTCATGACCTACCTGCCCGCCATCGGCGCCGCGCTGCGCGGACTGGAGCACGTGCTATGAGCCAGCAGATCAACCTGTTGCCGGTTGCGCCGAAACCGCTGGTGCTGTCGGCCCAGCGCTCGGTCGTGGTCGCGGGCACAGGCCTGATGCTGCTGGTGATGCAGGCAAGCTGGCTGGGCATGCAGCGCGACGAGGCGGTGCGCGCTGCCCATGAAAGTCACCAGCAGCTGCAGCAACAACAGCAATTGCTCAAAGCCTTGCAGAAACGTCTGGGCGACACTGAAACGCAAGGCAATATTGCCGCCCAGATCGCAGCACTCGAGCCGCAAACCAAGGTGTCGCGCGAATTGCTCGACGCGCTCAAGAGCGGCGAACTGGGCAGCCTGGAAGGATATGGCGCGCAGCTGACTGAACTGGCAAGCCTGCCGCGTTCCGGCGTCTGGGTGACCGCTGTGCGGATCACCAATGCCGGACGCAGCGTGCGCGTCGAAGGTCGGGCGCTGAACAAGAACGACGTGCTGCCCTACGCAAGCCAGCTCAATCGGGCACTGGAGAAATACGGCGTTCATCTGGACCAGGTCGAAATCGTCCCGGTACCGCTGGCGCCGGACCAGGATGGCGGCGCCGCGCCGGTTTTTGCGTTCAAGGTGTACTGAGAATAGCCATGATCAAGATGCCCGACCTGCCCTTCGCGCCGATACTGCGCGCGCTCGCTGTCCAGTTCGAGCGCAAGTCGGGTCGCGAACGCGCGCTGATGCTGGTGGCCGGGCTGGCCCTGATTTACTTCCTGCTCGATGCGCTGTTGCTGACCCCGCGCGACAAGCAGATCAGGCAGTTGAATTCGCAGGTCGAGTCGGAGCAGGCGGAGATACAACGCATCAATGTCCAGATCCGCAACCTGTCGACGGAACTGGCGGGTCGCAACTCCTCCGAAAAGCAGGCGCAGCTGGAGGAGCTGCAGCGCATCGTCGCCGAGGCCGATTCGTTGCTATCGGAAGACGACGGCGGCTCGCTGAAGCTGTCGGCCCTGCTCAATTCGATGGTCCGCACGACGCCGCGCTTGAAGCTGGTGTCGATCAAGACCATGCCGGTCATACCGCTGCTGCCACGCGGCCTGCATGGCCCGGATGGCAGCAAGATCAAGCCAGCCAAGCCCATGATTGCCGGCACCGAGCAGCCGGACCTGCCGCCGATGACGGTGTACCAGCACGCGGTGGAAATCGTCGTCAAGGGCAATTTCCTCGACCTGCTGCCCTACATGGACAAGCTGCATCGGTATCCGAAACGGCTGTTCTGGTCGTCGGCCAGCCTGGAAGTCGTCAAGCATCCCGACGCGCTGTTGTACCTGACCATTACTACGCTCAGCGAGCAGAAAGTGACGCCGCTGGAATGAACGACAACATGCGACAACGATGGCTGTACCTTCCGCCGCTGCCTGCGGCGCTGCTGCCGGGCGTGCTGGTGATGTCCATGCTCGCGCTTGCCGGCGACGTCGAGGCGGGCGCGCTGCGTGATCCGACCAAGCCGCTGGCCAGCGAGGTCAAGCGCCGCGGCGGCGCGCCAGGCGCAGCGGCCGGGGCACCCGTCGCACCGGTGCTGCCGCAGCTGCAGCTGGTACTGACCAGCCATGGACGTCTCTATGCAGTAATCGATGGCGAGCTGCTCACCGTCGGCGACCAGATTCGCGGCCTGCGCCTGCTGCAGGTCAAGGAGGGGGCTGTCGTGCTGTCGACCCCGAACGGCCCGCGCAGCCTGCTGCTGAACGCAGATTAACCAAGGAAAATCTCATGAAACCTGCCCTGATCGCCGCTGCCCTCCTTGGCCTGACTGGTTGCGCGTCCACCCCGGTATCGACCCCGCAGGGCTCGCCCCGGCAGGCGATCGACTCGGCGCTGACACTGCCCGAGGCAAGCGAAGTCCCTGCCGCACCGGCAGCGCCGGTGGCCACGCCCGAACCCGTGCCTGCCCCGCTGGCCAGCGCCCGCCCCTATGAGCCCCGCGTCAGCGTAGCGATGAACAATGTGCCGGCGCGCCAGTTCTTCATGGCGCTCACGGCCGGCACCTCATACACCTTGCTGCTGCACCCGAACGTCACCGGCGTGATGTCGGCCAAGCTGCAGGACATGACGGTGCCTGAAGCGCTCGAGGCCGTGCGCGACCTGTACGACCTCGACATCACGCTCGATGGCGACCGCATCACCGTCCGCCAGCCCTCGCTCGAGACGCGCGTCTTCAGCGTCAACTACCCGAGCGGCAGCCGGCGCGGCAGCTCCGATACGCGCGTGTCCGCTGGTTCACTGGCCGACGTGCCGGCGGCACCCGGCGTGGCGGTACCGGCAACCGGTGGCGCGCCGCTGAGCCCGCAAATGGGTGGCACGCGCCCGGCCGACAGCAGCCGGGTGTCGACAGCCAGCGAAGTCAATTTCTGGGGCGAGCTGAAAGATTCACTGACGACAATCGTGGGCGCCGAAAAAGGACGCAGCATCGTGATCAGCCCGCAATCGGGTGTCGTGGTGGTGCGCGCCATGCCGCGCGAATTGCGTGACATCGCCAACTACCTGAAGGCCACGCAGCTGGCGATCGAACGCCAAGTCATCCTCGAAGCAAAGATCATCGAGGTGCAGCTGGCCGACAGCTTCCAGGCAGGCATCAACTGGGCAGCCTTCCGCAGTGGCGGCACCAATGGCTCGGCCGGCGTGCTGCAGCCCGGCACCTCGCTGTCGAACACGCCCGGCAGCTCGCTGTCCAGCGGCCCGTTGAGCGCCACGCCCGGCTCGCTGATCTCGACTACCACCGCCGCCTCCGGCACGCTGTTTGGCCTGGCCTTGCAGGGCACGAACTTCGCCGCACTGATTTCCTTCCTCGAGACCCAGGGCGCGGTGCAGGTGCTGTCGAGCCCGCGCATCTCGACCCTGAACAACCAGCAGGCGGTGCTCAAGGTCGGCACCGATGAATTCTTCGTCACCGGCGTCTCGGGCGGCACCACCACGCCCTCGGCCGGCGGCGCCGTCACCACGACCCCGAACGTCACCCTGCGTCCGTTCTTCTCCGGCGTGGTGCTCGACGTGCTGCCGCAGATCGACGTCGACGGCAACATCATGCTTCACATCCGGCCGTCGGTCTCGCAAGTCACCACGGTGACGCGCAACATCAATCTCGGTGTCGGCGGGCAACTGACGCTGCCGCTGGCATCAAACAGCACGTCGGAGGCCGACAGCGTGGTGCGCGCAAGGAACGGCCAGGTGGTCGTGATCGGCGGACTGATGCGCGAGGCCAGCGACAGCAGCCGCTCACAGGTACCGGGCGCCGGCAACCTCGGCCTGTTCGGCAAGCTGTTCGGCAGCAGCAGCCGCACGTCGCAGAAACGCGAACTGGTCATCCTGCTCAAGCCGACCGTGATACTTGGCGATGCCTCGTGGGCGGATGACATCCGCCAGACCCGGCAGCGTCTGCAGCGCATGGGTGGTCAGGAACCAGCTGGCAAATAGGCGTGTCAGGAACAATGAAGGAACGCATAGCGATGCGAAAACTGGACCTGCATGGCATCGACATCGATCTCCAGGTGGCGCGACTGCTGCCGGAGGCGCACGCGCGCCGCCACCAGGCGATCCTGCTGAAGGACCAGGGCGAGAACTGGCTCGTCGGTTTTTTGGACCCGCACAATCTGCGCGCCCAGGATGCAATCTCGCAGCTGCTGAAGCGACCGATCGACATCGGCATCGTCGAGCGTGACGCGCTGCAGACGACGCTCGATCGCGTTTACGGCAAGACCGAGCAGCTCGGGGAGTTCGCGCGCGCGGTCGAACGCGACATCGAGCGCGATGTCGGGCTGGTCGACCTCGATCGCATGGGGACCGTCATCGATGACATCGATGCACCTGTGGTGCGGCTGCTGCAGACCCTGTTCGACCATGCAGTGCAAGTACGCGCTTCGGACATCCATATCGAGCCGCAGGAAAGGCGGCTGGTGGTGCGCTTCCGCATCGATGGCGCGCTGCACCTGCAGACCGATGCCGACCTGAAGATTGCCTCGCCGCTGGTGGTGCGGCTCAAGCTGATGGCCGGGCTCGATATTGCCGAGAAGCGGATGCCGCAAGATGGCCGCATCGCCGTGCGCGCCGGCAGTCACAAGCTCGACGTGCGTATCTCGACGCTGCCCACGCTGTATGGGGAATCCGTGGTACTGCGACTGCTGGTGCAACAGCAGGGGCCGGTGGCGCTGACCGATACCGGCATGGACGCCACCGTTTATCGCCAGTTCGAGCAGGCGATCCGCGCACCGCACGGCATCCTGCTGGTCACCGGGCCGACCGGTAGCGGCAAGACCACCACGCTGTACGGCGCGCTGCAGATGCTCAACCAGCCTGACGTAAAGATCCTTACTTGCGAAGACCCGGTGGAATATCGGATGCGCGGCATCGTGCAGGTGCAGACGAATGACAAGATCGGGCTGGATTTCGCGCGCGTGCTGCGCTCCTTCCTGCGTCAGGACCCGGACGTGATCTTCATCGGCGAGATCCGCGACCAGGAAACCGCGCAGATCGCCAGCCGCGCCGCCATGACCGGGCACCTGGTGCTATCCACGCTACATACCAATGATGCAGTCAGCACGCCCGGCCGGCTGGTGGACATGGGCATCCCGCCTTACCTGATCGCGTCGACCTTGCTGGCCGTCTTGTCACAACGCCTGGTGCGGCTGAACTGCCCCCATTGCATCGAACCGTTACCCATGACCGACGCAGCACAGACCTGGCTGCGCATGGCTGGCGTCAGCGAGCAGCAGCTGGCCAGCGCGCAACTGGCGCGCGGCAAGGGCTGCCAGCGCTGCAACGACATCGGCTACCTGGGACGCACCGGCATCCATGAAATCCTGACCATCACGCCGCCGCTGGCGCAGGCCCTGCGCAGCGGGACGCTGCAACCTTTCGAAGCAGCCGCACAGGCACAGCTGGCCGGCGCTACGCTCGCCGACCACCTGCTGGCGCTGGTGCTGGCAGGCCGAACGACGGTCGAAGAAGCAATGAAAATCATCAGCTGGGGTGAAGCCTGATGCAGATCTATTTGTTTGAAGGGCGCAACAGCCGCGGCGAACTGGTGCGCGGCAAGATCGAATCGCCCAACCCGCAAGCGGTCGCGCAATGGATGCTGGCCGCCGGCAATGTGCCGGTGCGAATCGTCGAGGAGGAAGCGCCGCCGCAGTCGCCGGCCTGGCTGGCCAAGCTGACCGGCAAGGGCGAGCTGACGCAGACCGACCTGCTGCTCTTCACACGCCAGCTGGGAACGATGGTGCGCGCCGGGCTGCCGCTGATGCAGGCGCTGGCCGGGATGCAGCAATCGGCCGGCAATCCACGCCTTGCCGCCCTGCTTGGCAACCTGCGCGACGACCTCGACCAGGGGCAGGAGCTGTCGACTGCGATGTCGCACCACCCCAAGGTCTTCGATGACTACTACGTGAGCATGATCCGCGTCGGCGAAGGCGCAGGACGACTGGATGAGGTCTTCGCACGGTTGTTTGCCCAGCTGGAATTCGAGCGCGACATGCGGCAGAAGATCAAGGGCGCGCTGCGCTACCCGACCTTCGTGGTGATCGCGATCACGATTGCGATCGGCATCCTGACCATCTTCGTGATCCCGGTGTTCGCCAAGGTCTATGCCGGCATGAAAGTCGAGCTGCCGCTGCTCACCCGCGTGCTGCTGGGGGTGTCGGACTTCGCCGTTCACTGGTGGTGGACGGTGCTGATGGCGCTGGGTGCTGCGTTCTATGGATTCCGGCTATGGGTGAGCCAACCCGAAGGTCGCTATCGCTGGGACAAGTTCAAGCTCAGGCTGCCGCTGATCGGCGGCATCTTCAACAAGGCCGGCATTGCCCGTTTCTGCCTGTCGTTCTCGATCGCGTGCAAGAGCGGCGTGCCGATCGATCAGGCCTTCACGCTGGTGGCCAAGGTGGTGGACAACGCCTTCTTCGAGCGCCGCATCCACGGCATGCGCGAGGGCATCACACGCGGCGAGACCATGCTGCGCATCGCGCAGGGCGCCGACATCTTCAAGCCGATGGAATTGCAGATGATCTCCGTCGGCGAAGCGACCGGTGAAATGGAAAAGATGATGGAGCAGGTCGCCCAGATGTACCAGGAAGAGCTGCAGTACGAAGTCAGCCGCCTGGGCGATGCCATCGAGCCCATCCTGCTGGCGGTGATGGGTGCACTGGTGCTGGTGCTGATGCTGGGGATCTTCTTGCCGCTATGGGACCTCGGTCAACTGGCCCAGCAAGGGAATGGTTGAGGCAGGAGGCGAAGCGAGGGTTTCGCGCCGCATACGACTCGTTCTCTGAGCGAAACCAGCACGCATGGCCGAATGCGTCCTGCCGGGGGCGCAACGCACGCATTGCTCCTGTCGAGGCGCGCTGGCTGGCAAGCCAGCGCGTAGGGGCATGTCAATCCTTCCCGAACTCGTCCCCAAGCTCCTTGCCGCGCGCTGCCGCTGCATGCAGGGCTTTGACGATCGCCGGCTTCACGCCGCTGGCTTCCATCGATACCAGCGCCGCATAAGTGGTGCCGCCCTTCGAGGTCACGCGCTCGCGCAGCAGCGACACCGGCTCGTCGGAACGGATCGCCAGTTCAGACGCGCCCGCAAAGGTCGCCTGCGCCAGTTCGCGTCCCTGCGCTTCGGTCAGGCCCAGTTCGACGGCTGCGGCCTGCATCGCCTCGATGAAATAGAACACATAGGCCGGGCCGCTGCCCGACAGCGCGGTGACGGCATCGATCTTGCCTTCGTCATCCAGCCACACGGTAGCACCGACCGCGCGCAAGATCGCATCGGCCGTCTGCCGCTGCACCTCGGACACGCCACCCATGGCCACCGCACCGGTGATGCCCTTGCCAACGAGTGCCGGCGTATTCGGCATGGTGCGCACGATAGCGTTATGGCCGCCGAGCCAGCGCGACAGGTCGGCCGCCCGGATGCCGGCGGCGATCGATAGCACCAGTTGTTGCCTGACCAGCGGCTTGAGCGTGGCGACGACTTCGCGCAGCTGCTGCGGCTTGACCGCCAGCACGATCACATCCGACGCCGCGACCGCGTCGCCGGCGGCCGTAGCGGTGGTCACGCCGAACTTGTCGCGCAAGGCGGCCAGCGCGGCTTCATTGATGTCGACCACATGGATATTGGCCGCTGCAGTGAGCTTGTCTGCGAGGCCGCCGATCAGTGCCTGCGCCATGTTGCCGCCGCCGATGAAGGCGATCTTCACGTTATTTTGCATAATCTCTTTTTCCAAAAATGGCTGTGCCGACGCGCACGATGGTCGCGCCTTCAGTGATCGCTGCGGCCATGTCAGCTGACATGCCCATGGACAGCGTATCGGTGTGTATTCCCTGTGCGTCCAGTTGCACCTGCAGCTCGCGCAGCTTGCGGAAAGGCGCGCGCTGTTCGTCGAAGGTATCGGCGGGCTCCGGTATCGCCATGAGGCCACGCAGCCGCAGGCGCGGCAGTCTGGCCACGGCCTGCGCCAGCGGCAGCACCTCGTCGGGCGCGACCCCGCTCTTGCTGTCTTCGCCGCTGACATTCACTTGCAGGCAGACCTGCAGGGGCGGCAAGCCTTCGGGCCGCTGGTCCGACAGGCGTTGCGCGATCTTTTCCCGGTCGACCGAATGGACCCAGTCGAAATGCTCCGCGATCGGACGCGTCTTGTTGCTCTGGATGGGACCGATGAAGTGCCAGGCCAGCGACAGCCCGGGGCGCAATTCACGCACGGCCTGCATCTTGTCGAGCGCTTCCTGCAGGTAGTTTTCGCCAAAGGCCGACTGCCCGGCGGCGGCCGCTTCGATGACAGCCTCGGCACCGAAGGTTTTCGACACGGCCAGCAATTGCACATCGGCTGCCGCGCGGCCAGCCGTCGCCGCTGCCTGGGCGATGGCTTGCGTGACGCGCACGAGATTTTCTGCAATGGACATGGGGCGACATTATCCCTCATCGCACGCCGTCGGCAGGAAATGGCGGCAGGTGCTAGCATCAACGGCATCGAGTACTTCGGCGGCTACTTTCTTGAGGTTCGGCTTGGGTTCGCCCCGGGTTCGCCCCGGGTTCATCTTGGGTTTGCCTTCGGTTCGTTTCCTTGAGATTCGCCGCCATGACGCCTTCACGCCAGGGAACACACATGAGCACACTCTATGACTTTGCGGTTCGACGTCTGGACGGTAGCGAGACCTCGCTCGGCGATTGGCGAGGCAAGGTACTGCTGATCGTAAATACTGCCAGCCAATGCGGTTTCACGCCGCAATACGCCGGGCTGGAAGCGCTGTACAAGAAGTACAAGGATCGCGGCTTCGCGGTACTGGGCTTCCCTTGCAATCAGTTCGGCGCGCAAGAGCCGGGCACGGCTGACGAAATCGGTGCTTTCTGCGAAAAGAATTACGGCGTCAGCTTTCCCTTGTTCGACAAGGTCGATGTCAACGGGCCGAATGCCCATCCCTTGTTTACCCACCTGAAGGAAGAAGCCCCTGGCCTCCTGGGTACCGATGGCATCAAATGGAATTTCACCAAATTCCTGGTCGACCGCCATGGCAAGGTCGTCACACGCTATGCGCCGACCACATCGCCGAACGCACTCGACAGCGACGTGCTGGCGCTGCTGGATCACTGAGCCAGCGGGCTGCTTACTGCCCGCCCCTCTGCTCTCTTCTCACATGGCCCGCCGCGTGCCAGCGTACAAGCAGCAAGGTATCACCGACTGATCTGCGACTGATCTGCGACTGATCGGCCACTGACCGACGCCTGACCGACGCCTCACCGCAGGCCCGACCTCACGCCTGACCGCACGCTGCCGCCGACCGGCGTACCTGCGCCCACCCGGCGCCGCCAGTCCGGGCTGAACTATCAATTTCCAAGGGTTACCCATCCGACCGGAATCGGTCGGGCGTGGCCACATGCGTGCCTCCCGTCTTCCCCCGCCAAGTCCAACAATACGGAGGTGACACCATGGACCATCAGGGCTTTGTCAGCCTGTGCCGCGATGTATCGCTGTTGCTCGAACTGCCTGACCCCGACAAGCTGGGCAACGAGGGCATCCTGGAGCACGAAGGCATACGGGTCGCGCTGTATCACGACCCGGAAATCATCGACGACCGCTTGTTCTGTTATGTCGACATCGGACCGGTGAACGAAAGTTCACGGCAGCGCATCTTCGAGCGACTGCTGATGCTCAACCTCCTCAGCGGCAGCAAGACCAGCGGCGTATACGCCATCGACCCCGGCAGCGGCAACGTGATCTTCTGCGTGCACATCATGCAGCCCGACCGTCTGGAGGCGGAGCAACTGGCCGACATGCTGCGCGCCTATGTCGAGCGCGCGCTTAATCTCCAGCATACCGTGCTGCAAGATTTCGACGATTTGCCCTTCGTGGATACCGTGCGCGAGGTATTCCACCTCGATGACGTTGCCAGCCCATCCGAACTCGCCTGAAAGAGGGACAACCATGGACAAAACACCCCCTCCCTCGCCGCGCACACCAGAGCCGATGACGCAGTTTGGCATGCAGCCCAACCCGCGCTCAGTGCTGCCGCCACCGGACACGGCTGTCAAGCATGCCTCCACTGCAAATCTCGGGAGTGTGCATGCGCTGGCGTCAAACGCAAATCTTCCACAAACACCGCGCCCTAAGGCTCCCCCGCTGACGCTGGATTCACCGCCCGGCGCCCCAGTTGCAGAAGGGTCTCGCAGGAATCGCACCATTCAACGCTGGCTGACCCATCGGGAACACACCCGTAGGGCAGACAAGTCACCGATGGACACAAGAGGGAGCAGCAGCACACCGCAAGCGACGCTTCCTTCCACCACCAGCACCCCGGGCGACGAGCGACTGATCGACTCCAGCGACGATGACAATGCGCCCAACATCGATGGGCAGCCGCAGGACCCGGACTTCACTCCCAGCAATAGCGAATCCGAGATTGATTCCGTGGATTCGGATTCGGAGTCGACGGATGAAGAGTTCGGCACGTCAGACAATCCGAAGATGGATCCCAAGACCCGCGCCGGGCTCGAAGCCATGATCTTCGAAGGCAAGGAAAACACGACCCTGCGCTACAAGGCAGAATGGGAAAAAGCCAAGAAGCGGGAAGATCTCTACGTCAAGGAGCATCGAGCCAACAAATATGCATGGGATCTGCCGGCCGGCAGTGCAAACCAGCTGACATCGTTTGCCCTCGGTGGCATCGCCGTGGCATTCACCGGCAACCCATGGCTATTCCCCGTCGTCTCTTGCCTTGCCAGCGACCTTGTTGGCGATCGCCTCGCGCAAGTGATACGCAAGTCCACGATCGTCACGCATGCCACCAAGGAGCATTTCGAAAACCAGCGACGCTGCGCGCGCGCCATGGGAGACCTCATCGAATCTTGTGCCGGCAAAGAGCCGAAACGGAAGTTCCTTGTCACGACAGGAAAGGATGCGGATGGCAATCCGATCAAGGAAAAAATGACGGCGGCCGAAGCATTGGAGAACTACGGTCGGCTGCACGCACTGAGCACGGCCGGGAAAAACCTGCTGGTACGCGGTCTGCCATTCTTGTGGTTCACGCTGATTTACTCGGCGCGCGACTATTACCTCAATGCCCGCTGCTACGATACCTTCAATCCGACGCCTGCCAACGCGAGCATGGGCGCAGCTTCGCATCCGGGTAACTCAAGCAACCCTGCCGCAGGTTGCCCGAATTCGGCCGAAATCAATCCCGAAGCTCTGGCTTGGGGAATGATCATCCTCGGCGGCATGCTGGCAGGCGCCACGACGAGTATCACCGGCCAGATGATTTCCTCTTTCCTGCCGGGAGAAGAGCGTACCAATTACGTCCCCGACACCTGGAAGCTGCAGATGACGTATCTGGAATCGGCGCGCATCGATACGAAGCTGTATCTCGACAAGCTTGCGACGACTTCCTATCGCAAGGAGTTGCAAGCGCAAGGCATGGATGACGAGGAGATCGCGGTGCTCGAGAGAGCGGCGCATTCGCTGAAGGGCATCCAGGACAAGGAATTCAGCCTGGCGCGCAAGAAGTCTTCGTACTGGACGACCTTCCAGGCCGAACTTGACCAGGCAACGCAAAAACATCGCGACGAGACAGTGATCTCACCCGAGTTTGGCGGCAAGCGCCTCGACTTGTTCTTGTCGATGATGGGGAAATTTGCCTCCCTGCTCGTCTATGCCTATTTCCTGAGCGCCTTCAATCCCCGCAAAGCCAATTCAGATAGCGAAAGACTGCAGGATGTCCTTCTCATACCCATGAGCCTGATCGTTATCGGCTACGCGCTGCGCGATGATTGTCGACTGGTCGCCCATGTGCCCTATGGCGCGGTGAAGGGCATGGTACGGGCATGCAAATCGCAGCCACAGGAAGAAAACACTGCGGATGTCACCACCAACTTGAAGAAAGTCACTGTCCGTGAGGAGGCAACGGATGCCTCGGTCTCACACAGGAACAATGACGATGACGAGTCCGAAGTCGTCTGATCCGGCGCGAAAGCGTCCGCAAAAATGACAAGGGCCGCTGCAATGCAGCGGCCCTTGTTTTTCTGCGATCGGCGTCAGTGGCTCAGCGCCTGGTCGATCAGCTCGATCCAGTGACGTACCGGCGTATCGGTGCCCGACTGCAGGTGGGTCAGGCAGCCAATGTTGGCCGAGACGATCATTTCCGGGTCGGTCGCCTGCAGGTTCTTCAGCTTGTTGTCGCGCAGCTTGTAGGACAGCTCCGGCTGAGTCACCGAGTAGGTACCGGCTGAACCGCAGCACAGGTGGCTGTCGGCACACAGCTTCACATCCACGCCGCAAGCCTTCAGCACACCCTCGACCTTGCCGCGGATTTGCTGGCCATGTTGCAGGGTGCACGGCGGGTGATAGGCAACGCGCTTCTTGAGCTTGCCAGCCAGCTTCTGCTCGAGCTCTTTCTCGAACGCCGGCATGATCTCCGACAAGTCCTTGGTCAGCTCGGAGATGCGCTGGGCGCGTTGCGCGTAGGCCGGGTCATGCGCGAGCAGGTGACCATACTCTTTTACGGTCGCGCCGCAGCCGGAGGCATTCATCACGATCGCTTCGACACCGGACTCGACATAAGGCCACCAGGCATCGACGTTGCGGCGCATATCATCCAGACCGCCTTCCTGGTCATTCATGTGGAAGCGAATCGCGCCGCAGCAGCCGGCCTTCGGTGCCACGATAACTTGCACGCCAAGCGCATCCAGCACGCGCGCGGTCGAGGTATTGATGTTGGGCGACATTGCCGGCTGCACGCAGCCATCGAGCATCAGCATCTGGCGAGCATGCGTGCGCTTGGGCCACGCACCGGCATCACGCGCTTCGGGCACCTTGTTCTTCAGCGCGCCGGGCAGCAGCGGGCGCACCAGCTGGCCAACCTTCATCGCTGGCGTGAACAGCGTCTTGTTCGGCAAGCCTTCTTTCAGCGCGGTACGTACCAGTTGCTGCACGAACGGACGCTTGACCTGCTTCTCGACGATGCCGCGACCGATATCCACCAGACGGCCGTACTGCACGCCGGACGGGCAAGTGCTTTCGCAGTTGCGGCAAGTCAGGCAACGGTCGAGGTGCAGCTGGGTCTTTTCCGTGGCCGGCTTGCCTTCGAGGACTTGCTTGATCAGGTAGATGCGGCCGCGCGGACCATCGAGCTCGTCACCCAACAGCTGATAGGTCGGGCAGGTCGCGGTACAGAAGCCGCAGTGCACACACTTGCGCAGGATGGCATCGGCCTCCAGGCCTTCGTGCGTGTCCTTGATGAAGTCGGCTAGATTCGTTTGCATTATCAGAAATCAGAGTACATGCGGCCGGGATTGAAGATGCCCGCCGGGTCAAAAGCGTTTTTCAGGTTGCGGTGGATGCGCGCGACGGCCGGCGCCAGCGGATGGAACACGCCGACCGACTTGTCGCCCCCGCGATGCAGCGTCGCATGGCCGCCGGCAGCTGCAGCAGCAGCGCGGATCGTGGCAGCATCGGCGGAGGTCTTGAGCCAGCGCTGCGCACCACCCCATTCGATGAGCTGCGTGCCCGGCAGGTTCAGTGCCGGCGCAAAGGTCGGCACCGAGACGCGCCACAGGCCGCTGGCGTCAGCGCCAGCAAAGTAGGCATGCGACTGCTCGCGCAGGCTGTCCCAGAACGCATCCGCCTCAGGCAGCGCGCTGCCACCCATCTTCGCGATCGCTGCATCGACCGCCGCTTGCGCGCCGGACAGGCGTACTGCGAGCTTGCCGTCATGCCAGCACGAAGCCGACAACGGCAGCGGCTGGCCGCCCCAGGTGTTGAGCATGCGCAGTGCTTCTTCTTCACTCATAGTGAACTGCAGCGAATGCTGCGCGAACGGACGCGGCAGTACTTTCAGCGAGACTTCAAGGATCAGGCCCAGCGTACCGAGCGAGCCGGCCAGCAGGCGCGACACATCGTAGCCGGCGACGTTCTTCATCACCTGACCGCCGAAGTTCAGCACCTCACCCTTGCCATCCATCAGCGACGCGCCGAGCACGAAATCGCGCACCGAGCCCACCGCCTGACGGCGCGGGCCGGACAGGCCGCTGGCGACGATGCCGCCGATGGTCGCGAGGCCATCGAAGCGCGGCGGCTCGAAGGCCAGCATCTGCTGCTTCTCGGCCAGCGCCTTGCCTATTTCGCGCAGCGTGGTGCCGGCGCGTGCCGTGATCACGAGTTCCGTCGGGTCATAGGACACGATGCCGCTGTAGCCACTCGTATCGAGGATCTCGCCACGCAGCTCCTGGCCGTACCAGTCCTTGGTGCCGTTGCCGCGGATGCGCAGTGCCGTCTTCGACGCAGTCGCCGAAGCAATGCGATCCTTGAATTGCTGCAATCCCTGGTCCATCTTCAGTGTTTTCTTTCTTGTTCGTTCAGAACCGCGGCAGGTCCGCGTGTTTCAGTTCGCCGCGGCGCACGTGCATCTTCCCGTACTCGGCACAGCGGTGCAGCGTCGGGATGGCCTTGTCCGGGTTCAGGATGAAGGCGGCGTCGAACGCGCGCTTGACGGCAAAGAAGGCTTCGCGCTCTTCGGGTGCGAACTGCACGCACATCGAATTGATCTTCTCGATGCCCACGCCATGCTCGCCGGTGATGGTGCCGCCGACTTCAACGCACAGCTCGAGAATCTCGGCGCCGAATTTTTCGGCGCGGTCGAATTCACCCGGGGTGTTGGCATCAAACAGGATCAGCGGATGCAGGTTGCCGTCGCCGGCATGGAACACGTTCGCACAGCGCAGGCCCCAGGTCTTTTCCATCTCGGCGATGCCGAGCAAGACTTTCGCCAGGTGCTTGCGCGGGATGGTGCCGTCCATGCAGTAGTAATCGGGCGAGATGCGGCCCGCTGCCGGGAACGCATTCTTGCGGCCGGACCAGAATTTCAGGCGCTCGGCTTCGCTGGTCGACACCGTAATTGCGGTGGCGCCGGAAGCGTTCAGCACTTCGGTCATGCGCGCGATCTCTTCTTCCACTTCTTCGGTGGTGCCATCGGATTCGCACAACAGGATGGCTTCGGCGTCGGTGTCATAACCGGCCTTCACGAAAGGCTCGACCATGCGCGAGCTGGTCTTGTCCATCATCTCGAGGCCGGCCGGGATGATGCCGGCAGCGATCACATTGGCGACCGCATTGCCGCCTTTGACCACGTCATCGAAGGACGCCATGATCACGCGTGCGGCCTGCGGCTTGGGCACGAGTTTCACGGTCACTTCGGTGACCACGCCCAGCATGCCTTCGGAGCCGATGAAGACGGCCAGCAGGTCGAGTCCAGGTGCATCGAGGCCTTCGTTGCCCAGCTCGACGACTTCACCGTCGGTGGTGACCATGCGCACGCGCAGCACGTTGTGCACGGTCAGGCCGTACTTCAGGCAGTGCACGCCGCCAGAGTTCTCGGCGACGTTGCCGCCGATCGAGCAGGCGATCTGCGACGAAGGATCAGGAGCGTAGTACAGACCATGCGGATTGGCCGCTTCCGAAATCGCCAGGTTGCGCACGCCGGGCTGGACCACGGCGGTACGTGCATACGGGTCAAGCTTGACGATGCGGTTCAGGCGCGCGGTCGACAGCACGACGCCATCGGCGATCGGCATCGCGCCGCCGGACAGGCCAGTACCGGCGCCACGCGGCACGATCGGCACCTGCTGTTCGCGGCAAGCCTTGAGCACGGCGACGACTTGCGCCTCGTTCTCGGGCAGCACGACCACCATCGGCAATTGCCGGTAGGCCGACAAGCCGTCGCATTCGTAAGGACGGGTATCTTCTTCGGTATACAGCACGGACTGCGCGGGAAGCACGGCGCGCAGCGCGGCGACCACGGCCTGCTGTCGCGCTAGGGCAAAGGCCGGTTTTTCAGGGGCGTTCATGATGTCGAATCCGGGAGCGGCCACCCTGACTGAGTGCCGCAATGGGAAAGATGCGTAGTTTATAGAATCGCACCGCAGCACGAGCGCCAAATCCGTGCATTTCGGCTGAAAAGCTTTGGCCAGACTGTTGAAATTTTTTGCCCGGCAAATAGTTGGTTTGGCTATACCAATGGCTGATGGCCGCAGCAGGGGATAAAGCTGGCAAAAAAGAACGGGAATGCAGGGATGGTCGGATGCTGGGGGCTGCGCAGGCAGCGCGGGGCCGCCACGGCAGGCAAGCGCCCGCCGGAATTCAGGTCTGCCCCGAGGCTTGGGCCAAGGCCTGAACCGGGATCGGGCCTGAACCGGGACGCGGCCCGAGGCCAGGTTCCGGCTGGCTGCCCTCAGATAGCCAGCCTCAAGTGGCTGACTTCAGGTGATTGACTTCAGGTAGCCAGCCTCAGGTGGCTGGCCTC
>JACCED010608537.1_pt1 | contig 24062 bp, 17 predicted proteins | sample 7455021 | NCBI WGS metagenome assembly JACCED01 (sample SAMN15323456, study PRJNA562643) | freshwater metagenome | isolation source: river surface water | place: USA:Blue River Watershed | collected 2017-08-19
ACCCACGAATTCACTTGCGAACACTGCAAGACTCAATACCTTGGTAAAGAGCTTGTCCACGACTTCGATGCCTCCGAGCTTGTGTTGCCTCTCGATTGCCCTAACTGTGAACGACGAGTGGCCTTGCTAAACATCCAGGCTTCAGAACAGCAAATCAGAGACTTCGCCGCCCAGGGATACCAGACTGCAATTGACCACTTAGCCCAACCAAAGCGCCTATATGAAAGCTGGCCAGACTTCACTGTTGGAGAAAGCGAAACTGATGCTGCCTGCCGCCTAGCCCACTCCATCGAGCTTATGGCTGACAAAGACCTCGGCCAGGCCGCAGTGCAATTTATGCAGATGGTTGCCTTTGGAATCACCCAAGCAACCGAAGAGTCTCCATACTTTGTTGAATCTGAAGGGGATGACAGCAAGTATTACCAACTAATCCGAGGTTCCAACGGCGAGTATTACAGCGAAATAGCTGCCCCAGAGGCCGCCGGCAAAGAACCTAACCAGGCACAGCGCGATGTACTTGAGCCACTCGGTTGGATTATGCCAAACGAAGATAGCCCTAACTATCACCGTGAATATTCAGCGGAAGCCAACCGCTACGATATTGCGGCTGATGCCGCCAGAGGTTGGTTCAGGGCCTACAACCGATAAATGTCGGAGGGTACCCATAACCTTTAGTCAGATCAAAGGTTTCCTTTTCTCCCTTTGGTTTGTGGGTTTTGTCTCCCACTGTCATTTGTAGTTCCTTCGTTTGGTGCAACAAAACTGGTCCCTTTGGCCAGCGAAAAGCCCCGGGTTTCTTCGTCGTTACCCCGGGGCTTTTCTTTGCTCAATATTTTAATGTCCCCAAAGATGGGCGTCCCATTGAAGGCTTGGTACACCGTAGGACTCAGAGAACATGAACCATCTTCCAGTTGATTTATTTAGGTAGAAGGTTCCGAGTTCACCAATGTCCTTAATTGAAACTCGAACCTCTACATCCACGAGGTTGCCATCTTCTTCAATCAATTCAAGTTCATCTTCTCTCGCTAGTTGCAACCCCCAACCAACATATTGATTCAGGCCGAATTTAAATTCCTCTTCGTCTCCAACTCGTTTGACCCAAGGCTTATCTAGGCGAACCTGTTCACCTCCAATTGAATCGGCCACGTGCATGTCTAGATGTAGTAGATCACCAGCCTCCAAAAGCTGTTCTACGAATTCCTTGTCTAGCACTCGAGAATCTGGCAAGAAGCTCCAGTCATCAGAGCGAGCTGTCGTTGCTGCATAAGTGCGCTCTGAAACTATAGGAACAGTCATGCGGCGAGCAACCTCCGCCGTCATGTGACCGTTGCCATTTGCGTAGTAAATCTCGAGTGCTCCTATGTTTGTACCAAAGGTCCTAAACAAGAAATCTAAAATTGGATGAGTTTCATTTCGGTATCCCGTTTCACGCCAGGTGCGCAAACCTTTACCTACATCGTTCCAGCCCATACCCAAAACCAAAAGGTGTATTGCCATTGACCACAAAGCAAACGGGCGGCTATCCCAATCGCCATCCTCGCGCGTGCGTTTCCCTGGCTTGATTGCGAAATCCCTAATCTCGAGCGACTTCCACGCAATTGGTAGCAAAGCGGTCCATCGGTACTAGTCTCCCCAGAAGCGTCGATACCTGTCTAAATCTTCTTGAGTTGAAGTTTCAAACTTCCATTCGAGACGCGGTGCCCAGTCGTTCATAATGCCCCCTAGAACTAATACCCAAACTCTACCAACCGCAAATCACAGGCCTCTAGACCCCAGCAAAATGTCAGAGGGTACCTCTAGATTTAACTCTCCGGGGGGATAAGTCACTAGGCAGAGGGAGCCGCAAGAATGACAATTCTAGATACCAAAAAGCTAAACAAATTGTGGGCTAAATCCACCGATCTAAAGAACCCACTTCGCGAACGCCACATGTTCGACCTTGCTTTTTTCCTCTGGAGCAATAGGCAATTTGATGAGTCCGTTGCCGTATCCGGAACCTTGCTTGAACTTCTCGCAGCCCGCCCTGGAGAGAGCCTCTGGATTGACGCAATGCACCTGCAGAGCATGGCTCTTCACGATCTAAAGCGAGACGATGAGGCAATCGAGACTGAACTTCGCTCTTTGGAATACGCGGAAACACTGGAGCCAGCCAGCGAGCGTGCCTTCATGCACTGGCACCTGGCAGACTGCTACCGCACCACCGGTCAACCAGAGCTACAAGAGGCTGAGTACTTGAAAGCGATCGGGGCATTCATTGAATGCGAAAATAAATTCTTCCTGGGGCAGGCCTACAGTGATCTAGCGAACCTGCACTACGGTTCAGGGCGTTACGACTTGAGTAAGAAATATTATCTCCTTGCAATTCCTGTCCTCGAAGAGACCACTCGCGCAGACCGCATGCCATTTGTGAAGTACCGTCTGGCTGGTATTGAACGTCACGCTGGTAACCTACGAGCTGCGCTGAAGTACGCAGAAGAGGCTTGCGCCTTAGCGGCTTTTACAAAAGATACTATTGCTGAACGGGAGAACATGATTGAACTCGGCCTTGTGTACGCTGGTCTTGGTAATTATGAGAAAGCGATCAGCTACTTCGATGCACTGATTGATAACAACAGTGATTCTTCAGAAAACCGTTCAGCAGCCAAAGCTGTATATTGCCGCGCTCAAGCTCTAGAGGAATCGGGCAACTTGCTTGAGGCAAAAAAGAGCTACGAGATGGCAGTAACTCTGCTGAAGGTTGTAAACCTCGAAGAGATGGCAATTAATGCGCAACTAGCCCTTATTCATCTAAAGGCTTCAAAAATTTTTGAGTAGATCCGCAGAAGGGTGTGTACGGATGGCTGTAAATGGTAAGTTTCTGCATAGAAGCTGTTGTGGGGGAGCCTTGCATGCAAATTAATCGTGCAACTATTGAAATCATCGGGGGTTCAGTGTCTATCCAGGACAGCCCCATGAATCCCAATGATGCCGCACCGGAAGAACAAGCAGGAAAAGTTTCGAAGTTTCGTATCACCACCACCGACGACCTGGAAATGATTTTTGGCCTTATTACCTGGCCTCAGGCGCGTCCTGAGGTCAGGGCCATAGAAATGGTCGACGGACTCTCAAAATACGAACGACTCATAAAAGCAGGACGCTTGTCTCTAATACCTGTTGATGGGGGGGTATGGCTTGCCGAAATGAACGTAATGAAATTCAACGATAGAAATTATCAGACACTCAACCGACCAACCGAATCTGAACTCGACTATTTAGCAGGGGCAAATGCTTATGACTTATTGACATCTTGTGGCGCAAAGAAGATTGGCACTCGTGAAATGTTGGTCGGTGACACTTCTAGAACACGCAATGCGTTGGCTGTACTATTTGAGGCCAACGACACAGAAGCTGTTGCTGCAATGTTCACGCTTACCCGAATAATGGCCGTCATGTTTGAATTAGGACTGGAACATGGCACCTGATCAATTGGGTCTTCTGGAGTCTGATGATGAGATCGCTATCGCAGGAACAATTCATTATTTTGCACGAAAATTTGGATTTGAACTTGGTGAACAGGTAGACCTTAAACTGAAAACAAACGCCTCTCTGAATTGGTTTCAGACATTAAAGCAAGCTAGACAAGATGCAGGATTTCCAACTTACGATGATGTGCACGATCCTAGATTTCTCCTCAAAGAATGTCTAGATGATAAAGGGATAGTTCACTTTGGCATAACAGGTTTCGGCCCAGAATGGAAACTAAATGCAGCCACGCTGCGACGTAAGCTGAATTCCTGGTTTCATGGAAGTCTAGAACCTACGCTTACGACGTTTGTTCAAATCGTCGGATTGTTCAGAGTCCTTGCTGCAGGGTCCAATTTACCCATTAGCTCTGATCTTCTCGAGGCTCTAAATAGAGCGCGTGCAATTAATTCTGGAATTTATGAACCTAAAAAGGAATCATCGAATTGGCCGCAGAATTCAGATGACGCAGAATTTGTAACGAGGTTGAAAGAAAAAAAAGCTGCTATTCAGAAGAGACCCCCTGTAGGGTCCGAATGGACGGGGACAAAAGGTACCCGAAAAATCGTAATTTCAAAAATTTTGAACGACGTGACGGAGCAAGGCATTTCAATAAAAAGCCAGTTAGGAAGCGATCCCGACGAGGTAATAAAATCCTGGCTTCGCTACTACCCGCTTGGCGGTGAAGCTAAAGTTGCAGAGGATGGTGCTGTTATGGGGTTCAAACTCGGCCAGGCATACCTAATTGGTTGGCTGGGGCAAGAACCACCAAACGATGGCGATAGGAATGTTCAGGGATTTGCCTTGCCTTTTGAATACATATTTACAGGCGTCGATGTGCGAGAACTGACGTCAGGCAAGCTACTTAGCGTTGACGCAACTGAAAATCCTGCAGCGGTAATTAAGGAGTTGGCGCAACAAATACATGAGGGTGAATTTTTTGGTGCCACTGCCTATGGTGAACTGTTTCATGAGCGTGACCAAGAGGAACCGATTCTTCTTGCGCGTGTCCATAGGGACATTTGGTTCAAAGGACACTTGCCTGGCTAGCCGGCCAAGCGGGCATTCTATTTAGGTGCAGGGGGCGTTAAGTATGGATATTGTTTCAGCAATTATTTTTGCACTGCTCTTGGCACTAGTGGTGGCATTAATCAGATGCAACTCCTCAAGCGACACTATCCCCACTTCAATTAATCCATCAGAGGTTGCCTGGCCAGAACCAGAACCAGAACCAGAACCAGAACCAGAACCAGAACCAGAACCAGAACCAGAACCAGAACCAATAGAGAAGACTTTCACGAGAACTCGTGACACAAAAACCGGCCTCACCGCAAATCAACTTTGGTCGGGTGAAAGACGTTGGAACCAACGAGAAATCGAAGACCTAATTGATTCATATCAGGCCGGACTTTCACCGGCAGCAATTGCCATTAAATTCGGGTGGGACATGAAAGATGTAATCTGCCGTTTGACTAGGGAATATTTCAAGTTCACCGGAGATCTTGAGGATGAAACAACTGCGTCCAACAACCGGCTGCGTTGGACTGCCGAAGAACACGAGGAGCTAGTGTCAGCTCTTAATACTGATGAAACTCTCGAATCCCTTACATCTCGATTCGCGAGAACCGGTCTAGCTGTAGGCTGGCGACTGTTTGAACGACAACTAATCAAGTTTCGTTAATGACTCAACTTCACCCGGTTTGGCCGCAACAGCCATCCAAGTGATAAGGCGAATTTCATGCTCGTTGACCGGCTCGAGGGGTTCTCGTTTGGGAGGTGGCTGGATCCCAGCATCTGCGATCGCTTGCTTAACTGCAAGGATTCTCTCTTTCACGGACATTGAATCATCTCTCACAATACGACCCACGATTAATTCGACTGGCCTTGATGGAACAGCCATTAGTCGCTCATAAAGATCCTTTTGTTCACGATCTTCCAAATAATTTGAATTTTCTTCCAGCAGTTTCTGTGCATCCTTGAACGCCTTTGGACGCTTGGGACTCAAATTTCTCGGATCAGCTAGGTAACTCCATTCTGCAAAAATGTGCTGCTTAGCCATTTGCCAGGCATCAAATGCGCCATCATAAGCCGCTTGCTCAAGTTGCCTCTGAGTTCTCGGATTTCCGGGGTCAGCGGCGGTCAACGCTACGAGTGAGTCGCCTGAGATATTCGGCTGCCGTAATTGTCCATCCGTGTGAGCAACACTCCAATCATCATTTGCTTGAACAAAACGGAACCAAGGTTTACCATGGTGTCCAATTCGAGCACAAAAAACATAGCCATTTTTAAGTAAGCGATCGCTTTCAAAGCCAGAACCGCTTCCGTATGGCAGCGGAGCTTTATCACGTTCTGATGGGTTGTCGAGTAAGTGCTTGTAAAGCCTGCGCCTAAATTCCTCACCGGAGATGGCATTGACTCCACCGCGCCCTTCGAGGAAGGCATCCCATTTAGCCATGCTCTTGTCGTGCAAGATAACATCTGTCTGAGCTCTTCCCGAGGCCAGAACTTCGATATGCTCACCGACTGCTGCGTGCGCTTGTGCAAGTTTACGTTGCAGTCGGGCCTCCAGCCCAAGCATTTCGTCTAGCATTTGGTTTGGGAAGAAAAGACTTAAGTGCACATAATCATGTTGGCTACCAATGCGGTCCACTCGGCCATGTCGTTGCACGATGCGCATTGGATTCCACGGGAGGTCGTAGTTGATAATTCGACCTGCTTGTTGAAGATTCACACCTTCTGCGAGGACATCTGTAGTCAGCAAAATGTCGTATTTGTCTAGCCGCAGTGCTGCCTCGCCTGTAGCGTTCCCAGCTGTCCTCGGTGCAAAACCTGACAGGATTTGGGCACGCTGGGCTTGATCCACACCACCGGATTTGCGAGTTCGGTTGCTGTTCTGAGTACCTCCATATACAGGCTCTGCAAGGCGGTTGCGATAAACCTTCAAGGAAGGGTTATTTGAAGTCTTAAGCTCGGCGGTCAATCTTTCATGAAGCTCATCGATCGTGTCGGCGAACGAAGAAAAAATAATCACCTTGCGCCGGTCTCCTGCTGACGCTATCGACTGGTCTGGCCGTTCCGCCTCTTTGGCAATTTGCATAATTAGTTCGACTAATGCGTTGAATTTGAAGTCAGGCCCTTGTTTTGCGGCGTTTGCTAATTCTGTTAGTTCCCCAAGCAATACCAAGTCGCTTTCGACATCTTCGGTTAATTCTTCGCCATGAAATAATGTGATTGATTCAACGTCTTCACGAGCTATCTGGTCAAAGTCTTCGAGAATTGCCTCAAAATCCTCGGCTTCGCTGTTTGTCAAGTCGGCAAGTGCAGTCCCGGTTAGTACATAACCTGCTTTGAGACCGGCTAGGAAAGCCTTGTGGGCATCAATTAGGCGTTCAAGCGAACGGTGAAGAGCGTGAGGGCTCGACTCCAGGCGCTTTAACAAAGCAGACCTCAACAACCCCGCGTTTTGGACTTGGTTGAGTTCAAGAACTTCATCAATGCGGTACCTACTGGATTGATAGCGAGCCAGCATAAGGTGCCGCGCATCGTGCTTTCGTGCAAGGTAATTGTTGTTGGAATCGTCAAGTTCATCTGCAGAAAGTGCGTAGAGCATGCTCTGGACGAGCTTCTGCCCTTTTGGATCCAGGTCATAGTCGATGCGTGCTGATTTAGGCGTTGGAAACTTAATCAGCTCACGCTCACCATTTGCGCCAATAATGTAATCATTTGCGTAGTTGTCTCTTACAAATTTCCGTGTGCGACGAACTGCAACTTGGTCCATCAAGTCGAAAAGATGTTCAGGACTTAGGTTGTCAGGATCCATGTCTGATGCGCGCTTTATGTAATCTCGAATCGATGGAATTCCAGAGGAGGCGAATCTTGCATCGTCACGAACAAAATACTTAATCAATGTCTCGAGGTCTGCAAGAGAATTATTGACGGGGGTGGCTGTAAGTAGTATGACTTGCTTAGGTCTCTTACCCGAGAGGATCAATCGGTCAACAGCATCGGAGCGCTGGGCTCCAGGATTGCGCAGATTGTGGGCCTCATCTACAACAACTAAGGCATAATCTTCCACCTCGGCCTTGAACTTCTCCCCCTCGAACACGTGGGACTCCTACTTTGCATTATCGGACTTCGAAGTCGCCTCGGAGGGGGCCTTCGGTTCCTCCATGCGGCCACGAATCTCTTCATATGAATACACTTTGACATTGCGACGGAATCCCATTTTGTCTAGAAACGGATCCCACATACTCGACTTGATTGCTGCAGGGGCAATAATTACAGCCCGTTGACGCTTTTCTTCAGTAGCCTCGAGAACAACCTCAGCAGCAAGATACGACTTACCGAGACCTACTTCATCCGCAACCAAAACACCTCCGTTTTCGACAAGCAGGCGCTTCATACGAGAAACTCCATCGCGCTGAAAGTTGGTGAGGCCTAATTTTCCTTGCGAATGCTCTTCCTCAAACAAGTCGTTACCATAAAGTTCGCGAAGCATTCGAATGAAAATTGCCCAAGGTTCATGCGGTTGCCATTGAGTTTTGTAAATATCAGCAAGTGGATATTCATCACTCTGTTCCCAGTAGAAATCGAACCACTCAGCTATTTCCCTCACATGGCCCGGGTGACCTTCAGTTGCAAGATTCAATTCTGCATTTCGTGTAAGACCTGAGAAAGTAAAATTAGAAGAACCTGAAACCGCGGCTTCGGTCCGTCCGGATTGAATCATGTAGGTCTTACCGTGCAGAAAGCCCTTGTTAAATCTACGCACTTCAACTCGGGCTGCGCCTTCGGCATTTGATGATTCAAGCCAATCAACCATTTTTCGAGCAGAGTCTAGAGCTTCACGTGTAAAGCCTGCTAGGTCTCTCTCTGAGGCCAACCATGCCTCATGGGAAGTCATTGCTTCTTTAAGTCTTTTTTGATGATCTGAGTCACTTGCTGATACGGCCTGTTCAGTTTCGAATTCTGGTTCTGCCCCGATCAATAATCGGACACGCGGGACTGCGTTTAATTCATCTGCCAAAAGGGCATAACCAGCTGGATTTATGTATGCAGTAGCAATAGAAACAGATGGGTCGCTTACCATTTCAGTTCGAATGGAATTAAACAATTCGTTGATGCTGCCGGCAACAGTTCTACCCGCACTCTGGTCGTTGATTGCAATATTGCTACGCATCCAGGCCCCTCTTCCATTCATGGTAATAACTCATTACGCGACTCAATCGAGGCTTGTAATCCCACCCTCTGTGGAAAGATATAAAGATATGCTCTACCTGACTTTCGCTGAGGTCGTACAAATGACTGACGAGAGCATCTATTTCGCAGATGGCATCGAATCTTTGTTCATCGTTGCTTACTGAACCAGCCGCAACTCCCATGGCTTTGGCCCATTCACTAAAGCGCTCGTCAACGGCAGAAACCAGGCTCGACAGGTGAATTAAACGCTGACCGATTGGTGTATCAATTTTGTCGTGTGGAACAGGGGTGCTTTTTAGGATCTCAAAGTTGAGCACCATCTCAACTAATCGCCTAGTGAACCAATCATATGGGATGGAAGACATTACACCCAATAAGAATGCGGAATTACGCGGTTCTCGAAGTCTGTCCACAAGAAAAGATACGCGGTGAGTTCCAGCGATACCAGGAGGTAACAGGCAGACTATTGTCGTTCGTCGGTTAGTGGCATTTGTTATGTCTCGAAACCCTAAACGTACCTGATCAATCGGCAAATTTTGTTTGTCAACGGGTAGACCATAGTAGGCAGATTTTTTGTTTCGACTTGCATTTAATAGTCGTTCAAACTGAAAATTTCTAATTGTTTCACCATTTGAAAATCCATAAGGTTCACCCGCATTCGGTTCCCAAAGGTTGAAAGTTGCTCCAGCATAAATTGGAAAAGTATTTATTTCGGTCTTGCCTGAGGTACTAAACAAGTCGCTGTTTGTCGTGCCATTCAAATCACCTTGAACTGCTGCAAAGTTCCAATTCAGAGTTTTCTCCCCAAACTTTGCAGAATGCATTAATTGTCTGAAAATTTCTATTGATTTATCATCGGGCAAGTTTGGAAATACCAGGGTTTCGGACCATTGCTTAAATTCAGAAATTTCAATGGAAGAGAATTTAGCTTCACCCATTTCTGAAACTGAAGTGACCGGGCCTCTAAGCTTGATAGGACCCGGAATTGCCTTTGTCATTACTCCAAAAACTACAGCGTACCGAGAATCAACATTCTCGAAAATCCAATTGCCTCGATTTAGAGCAAAAGTGACAGATTCGAACGAACCATTTTCAATGACTGACTCTCGCCATTCATACATAGCAGAACCCGAGAAGGCCCCACGCGGGAGAACTAATCCGAGGCGACCGCCGCGTCGACAAGCGAGCAAGTTTCTCCAAGCAAAAGCTTGGTACATGTCAATGTTGGAGCGGCCCAGACCAGGGTAGGCCGTCTTTATGATAGAAGACCTTAGGAGAGCAACTTTTTCTATTTCTCGCGAATATTCACGTTCGAGATCCGGCCTACTTAACCTAAATTCTCTTAGTTTCTTAGTTCTTGAACTCATGGGCATGCCCTTGAGTCCAGGGATACGAAGCCCCCACCAGGTATGTTCTTCAACCTGCATTTTTTCCCATGGCGGATTGCCGACCAGTGCGTCGAACCCACCGTTTTCTCGGAGAAAAACCTCCGGAAACAAAAGGGGCAGATGCGCGGGCTTCAACACTTCGATTGCAGTTCTCACTTCCGACAGGGCGCCGGCTGCAGCAAAGGAGTTGAAATCAAAAAATTGACCATTATCGATGATGCCGAGTCGTCCAGCTATGGCTGCATCAAAAACAAAACCAATATCCTTGGTTGCAAGTGTGGCTTGTGTAGAGAGTTGCCGTGCAGAAGCAATTTCGCGTTTATCAGCTTCGCTGATCGCAGCAGCATCAATAAGAAGAGACCTTGAAGCCCTAAGACCAGATTCGATTTTCTCATCATAAAACGATGTGTGATGGCTTTGTCGACTTGGCAAAAGTGCATCTAAGGCTTCATCGATTGAGCCAATGCCACTTAGTGAATTACCGTGAACAAGGTTGTGGTCAAGTGTTGACATGGGCAAACCGGGCACAAAGGTATGGATCCAAATCGCTAATCTGGCCAGTTCGACTGCCATAAAGTTCACGTCGACGCCGTAGATACAACGACGAGCAATCTGGCGTCTAAGTAGGGAGAAGTCTTCGACTTCAGAAATAGCGATTTCATCTCCCTTAAGTGCGTCCACCGCTGCTAAACGCAGCCTACCTAGTTCTTCTACAACCGCGGGAACAGCGTTTTCGGGTTGCGCCAAAAATGCGCGCATTTTTGCTTCAATTCGGTCGACGGCGGCGACAAGGAAGTGTGCAGAGCCCATTGCCAAGTCAGCAACTCGGAAATCAAAAAACTCGCGACCCGCAGTGGAGGTATCGCCTGCACGAAGATAAGTAGCAATACGATCGAGGTGCTTGTCAATGGTTGGATCTATTGCTTTTTGAACTAAATGATCAACTACAAGCTTTGGTGTGAAGTATGAGCCAGTTGCCTTACGTTCCCCCGATGATGAGTGAAAATAAGGCGAACCAGCGAATGCGAAGACAGTGTCATCCCCTTGGGCTGGCACCCAGGCGTTATTTGAGTCCACCGTTAGGTCAACATCCGCCAGCGACAAGGAGGATTCGAGCAGCCCTTCGTATATGGTGCCAAATTCTCTTACCGAAAGTGCTCTGAAATCAACGGGGCCGCGAACCCCGTCTTCTGTAGCATCGATCAACAACCCTTGGAGAGCCGGGCCAAGTACAGAATCAGGAAGCTGGAGTTGCTTAATTGCAGCTCCTTCTGGATGCGAAATTGGGTCGGAGCCAAACAAGCCGCCGTTGTACGCTGGAATTTGCCAGACCTCATTGCCCACGTCGATGGCATCCCAAACTTGCACAAGGTCGTACCAAATGCTTGCGCTTTGGCCAAATGCTGAAGGGGGAGTATCCATGTGACGTTTGCTGAGCTCTTGCAGAGAGTTGGCGTCGAAGCCTTCGTTGCGGCCAGCGGGAAGAAGTCCTCGGTCTTCTGCGTAAGCCTGGAAGAGAAGTCGGAATAGTATCTTTAGCGACATCGAATATGCAGTCCGGAGCGTCTGCGGATTTAATTCCTGACCTAGCTCTTGGAATTTCTTTGCAACAGCAATAGAAATTGGCGGAACGACTTGTTCGTAGACGCGCTCGCGTAAGCGACTTCCCAAGTTGGCAGCAAACTTAGCTGAATCATCCAGCAGTTTATCGACTTCACCGCCTTGGCTCAGTGACTTGGCACCAAAGATTAAAGGCAAAAGCCCAACGTTGTCATCATCGAGAAGTGACAAGTTTAATTCAAAGTAGGTTTCCGCCTGGCCTTTTTGACCTACGCCTACCCCGTCTTTGCAAGGATGAAGTCGAATTTGATCTTTACGAACCAAAATTAACCATGGAACGTTGTACTCTGCAGCCATCGACAGCCCAAGGCTTACCGGGCTGCTTGGAAAACGTGAGGTTGGCGCTTCGAAAACCTCGTTATCCTCAAGCACTAAAGCAATCACTCGGCTCTCCGGAGATTCAGTGCGCAACACCATTGCATTTCGCTCTTCTTTTGCAATTTCAAAACCTAAAGCTTCAATCAGGCCTCTGTGTCGCTTTTCTGACAATTCATAGCCCTGGTCGCGAAGCAGATTCCAATCGCGCCTCATTGGTAAGTTTTCACGCAGGTGATGGCTGGCGAATAGTCCCTTATTCTTAATGCCGCCCAAGTCGCTCGTGCTGTTGGCATCAAAAAAACTGACAAGGTCGCGCACTGCACTGAGTAGATCGCTCGCATCTAGAAAATTTTGAATTAGGCGCCGGGCAATTCCAGATTTTAGGGTTGCAGGTTTTCTATCGTGGGCTGGTCCGAATAACGTCGTACGGTCACCGTGATCGACTGCAATAAGGACTTTCCGGTCGCCGTTATTGCTTCTTTCTCTCCAAAGTGCTCGAAGGTCTGCTTCCTTGACTTCGATGGCAGAGTCAATAACTGCGACTTCCACCTCGTGCGATCGCTGGTTTCCTAGGAAAACTGTGGCCTTTGTGGCGCCAAGGGCAGATATCGTAATTTGCTGTTGTGACTTACCTAAAAAACTTTGCATCATTCCCCCGAAACGGTTTATTTCCTTGTAGATGAGCCTAGCAATTTACTAAGACTCTGAACTTGTCCTAATGATTGGATAACCGAGCGGCCCAAGCTGCCATTAATCGACTTTGCGTACATCCCGTGAAGACTTGGTAATTGATCGCAATCCAGATTTCAATTGGTCTGCTCAAATTAATTGAAATATTCAGCCATCGTATAAAGCAACTTCGCGTCGCATGCGGACATGCGACGCGAAGTTTGAATGCTATCTATTGTTGAGGTAAATCAGGTTAATTGCATTGAAAGCGGCCTGATAACTCGCTGCAGCCTTACCCACTTTTTGAGGGTCATAGCCGACCATCTCGATCATGCTCTTGTATGAATCAACAATGTCGTCGATGTTGTCGCGGACAAATTTAGCCGGATCAATCTTCCATGATACCGAACCAGCGTCAGTCGATGTCAGCAAGGCTTCCAAACCAGCGATCAAAGGAACTACGTAACCATCTGGGTACTTCCAGGCAATTCCCTTTTTGGCGAATTTGGTTTGCTTCACTTTGGCACCATTCATTTTCTTTACTTCTGTGATGCGGCCGAATTTTCCGTCATTTTTGTTATAAGAATCTGGGAATAGCTCATAAACAAGATCGTAAAGTGCCGGCATCTGACCCGCGATTTCTAATGCAGAAAGAACTGAGCTGTTCCGCAACTCTCGCTTGGCACCGTCAGTTGTTACCTGAGGCGAACTCATTAGGCGCTCAAAACGTGCCATGCATTCACCTTTGGAGCTGTAAATAGCTGAACGACTAACTGGATCGATCGGCTTTCCATTCTCGTCGGTAATTGAAATCTTCGAAAGCATTGAACGCAAAGGTACCCAAGCGAGAGCCACAACATCAACAACTTTGACTTCGCCACCATCATTTGTTCGCCACTCCACGCGGTCAGCGATGTTCTGAGGAAGTTTGTTCTTTAGATCATCAAATAGGCCTTGGGCGTTTGCCTTAGTTTCGGCGCGAAGCTGCGCGTTATTATTGCGTGCTGAACAAATGTCTAGAAGGGATTTGTTGAATTCCTCTAGGACGATAAAGTCGTCAGGCTGACTCGGAACAAGCAGTTCCAGTGGAATCAGAACATCAAGAGAAGGGTCATCTATGTGATTTTGGCGAAAATTTATGATTTCTGATTTTGATGCTTGCCAAAGATCTTTGAAGTCCTGCCAAAGTTTCACGTTCTTGAGCTTGGAATCAGCGTCGTCCCCGAAAACGAGGTCCAAGATATAGAGACCGATTGCTAGTGTGTTGTGACCACCATCTAAGATTCCTTCAAGGTCTGGGTCATTGAAGTTCAATGCGTATCGATTGCGATCCATTCGGGTGTACTCAGATGCTGCTAATAGGATGCCTTTTGACTTGAACGCAAAGATTTCTGGGGTGGTTTCGAGTGATTCACGAATGTCTGAAGTGACCGGACCAACTTTTGAATCCCGAGGATTCGCCTGTAGGTCGAGTTCATCGATCAACGGGATTAAGTGCTTTGCCTTTACGAGGCCATTTACACGCAGAACAAAGCCTGACTGCTGCTCAGCAGCTTGCTCAAACTTCAGGATGATGGGTTTTGTAATGTTGTTCATAATGTCCTTTCAATTGCCCATCCGGGCTTTTCTCGTCTGCCATCGTCCGATAGGCAGTAGAGTAGCTTCACATATGGGTGACACATTGTCAAGTGATTCGGCTAAAAAAGTTTCATAGCAGTTATCTACAAATATGTTTAGTCGTGTAGTGATTGGAGGTGCATGTGGGGACTTCAGTCATTTTGCATGGCAGACCAGAGCGCGAGGTGGTCTCCCTCGTTGAATATTTCTACCCAGATTATGCACACCTTTTATCCACCACAAGTCTTAAGGGGGCACTCGCAGAAATAGCGGATTCTAGATCCATGACCCATGAGGAAATTGTGATCGAACTCGTTGGATTGGAGGCAGCAGCCAAGAAAGATTTAGATGATTTTAAGCTATTGAGCTTTTGCCTGAGAGTCTGCGGTTTCGAAAGTAAGGATGCAGATTCGTTACTCAAGTGGACTACATTGCCTACCCATGGAGTTCAGATAGGGCTTTTAGATTTGATTGAACTGGCGAGAAGAGGCGATAAGGCTTTCCCATATTTAGTGAAAGAAACCCTATTGGATATTTCAAGGGAAGAAGCTCTTAGAGAAGAAGAATTCTTGGAGGGTGCCTTAGATCGGGAAGCTTTTATTAGTTATTTTTACGTTAGCAGTCAAAAGTTGTTCAGATTGTCTTTCAATGAGGTTCTTCTGCTTGTAGTTAACCAAAAAAATGTTTTCGAAATTCGAACACGCGGATACATAGTTGATTTCCTGTTTGATTTTTATAGCGTTTCTGTAGAAAACCTAATGAAGAAAATTGAAGAAGCAAAGAAAGCCCGTGACAGGGAATTCCAACAAGCCAAAGAAGATTCAGAAGTTAAATTCCTGATCACACGGTTGAAATACCTTTTGTTCGACGCCGAATCGGCAAAATCTGCAAGTAAAATTTTTGATTTAATCTGTACATACGGTGATTCACAATTTTGGGAATCATTGATAGTGGGGCAAGTCGACTCAGTGTCTTTGCGGAAGCGAAAAATCCTTGAATTAATTGAAACGCCAGAAGTTTTTGACCGAGTTATTTTAGAGTTAGGTTACTCGAGGAGGGTAGCCGAGGCGACATCTGAATTCTCCAAAAAAGCCGGTTCACCATGGGACAAGGCTATTAAATACTGAGCCGGTGTTAACCAAATAACTCCGCCAAAGTACCCTCATGGGCACCACGCAGATCATTTAGCTGCCAGGTGGCAACATCCTGAATTTCAAGTTCGCCAGAGTTGTCGGTGACACCAATGCGCAGCACTGGAATACCACGGGCTTCACATAGACCAACAAACTTCACGTCATCCTCGCGGCCAACAGACACTAGAACACGTCCGGTTGATTCTGAGAACAGGGCGGCTTAGAGTTCAAAACCTGGGGACAAGGCCCTACATTATGTAAGATTCCCAGTCAGAGGGGTCCTGTATAGTTTTGGAACAAGCTGGTGGGGGATTCATCGGCTCAGCGTTTGGGGGGAGTAATGGCTGGATTAGGTTTTGGCTCAAGAAAGAAAATGACCACGCCAGAAGGTTTTGTTGAGGGCAGTATCGGCTGGGAGAGCATGGCCCGCGTATTAGTGGATATGCAAGCAAATACCTGGTTCGAAGACTATGGACTCATTCCTTTAGAGGAAACATTGCAACCTGGTGCGGTCGATGCAGACGAGAGAGTTGCCTTCCTGTGGAAAGCTATAGGGCCCGTTGGGAATGACGGCGAACCCAAATTGGCTATTCCAGGGTTGGAAATACAAGAATCGGATCTTGGCGAGGAAATCAACTTAGATGAAGGAATCCTCGGACCTGCCATCACATCAACTCTTGCTTCACTAGGGGTCCAATGGAATTTTGAAACGACAGTAGCGCTGGACGAGGGTCTCGTTGAAATCCCCGGCCTAAAGACTGCGGGAGTTGCTATTTGGCAAACTTACTTTGGCATGCCTGTAGAGCAGCGATTTAAAGTATTTAGAAATTCAAAAGGTGAGGAAACATGCCTTTGGTCAGCAAACCTTCTTGCGGCGACTCGCCCATTTGAACATCTAACTTTCAGAGAGGTTCGAGCATCAGACAGCGATGAGGTATTTCAATGCGAGATCAGCCAGGAAGCTTTATCTCGAGGGGCACTAACCTTTGGCCAATGGTCAACAAAGGCCCTTATCCCATTCCTTGCAAAAAGACTCTTCTATATGGCAGAGACCCCGTTCCCATCAAACGTCCTTGCGTCATTTACCAGACAAATTGCATTCGGCCTTGAGTTTCCGGCTGAGAACTACCCTCGCCCAGTTCTAATCAACAAGAGAAAGAGTTACGCACGCGGAGCCTTCAACGAGGTAAGCGCAAGTGGATCTTTGATGCCTAACGTAGTGGAGTTTGGTTGGACATTTAGGACAAAAGACACATCCGAGATTCAGACAATTCTTGAGGTCATTTCAAATGGTCTAACAAAAATGGCGACCATACTCGAAGACGGATACCTGAATTACCGCAGAGACGATTTTGGATATTCGTTCGATGACGTTTTACTTTCTGCTACCAAATTTGACTCTGATTACGAACAAGGCGGTGACGCTCTAGGGCTGTCTTATTGGGTGCCAGTCCCGCGTCTGGGTTTCTTGTTGAACGATACAAATTTGCGAGCCGAGGCAGCTGTAAACAGAGGTGTGGTTGAAGAGCAGGATTGGGTGGCAGCAAATGGTGCAGGTTTCTGGGTGCCAAACGCGATTAATTCCTTTGTGTTTAGCACGCTAATTCCAGCTGAGCAATGGTTCACAATTGATCGATTACTAGATTCAAGTGTTCGAATGGATGTACCGAATGAATCAACCAATTCCTTGAGCAATTGGGGTATTGCTAAGTACAAGCAGGGCCTGATTTCCGAGGCAATTGAAAAATTCGAGGCAGCTCTTGACCGTGATGATAAGTTTGCCGAAGCTGAGGCTAGTTATTGGCTTGCACTTATTTACGAGCAAAACGACGATGAGAACCTGGCCAAGGTTTATCGTGATCGATGTGAGGCTGCTGGTGGGTATTTTGAAGAAGAACCTGACCCGCCAACCCCTTCGGGATTGTCAAAATCCTCAAAATCTGGACTTGGACTAGGGGATGCTTCAGGGCTATCGGATTCTCCCACTCTTGCAGCATTCTGTAGTAATTGTGGCAACAAATTTATTGAGGATTCCGCCAAGTTTTGCGGAAACTGTGGAAAGGCGCGGTAGTTCAAGATGAGAATCGGTTCAAATGGAAACTGGGCCTTCGCAAGCCGAGACCTATTCAAGGCGATTGGGTGTGAACACTGTGTTCGTCTGTCAATGGCTGTAAAAGCCGAAGTGGCAACGGTTGTAGAAAAAGTGAAGCCATTCGAGGAAGACCTTTCGGAAAAACTTCCAATAATTCAGGGGAACCAGCGGGAACGACTGGTCTTTGATCAGATCAAGAGCAGCTTGCCTTCGGGGGACTTTCTCGAAGTTGACGGACCAGACAGCAATAAGACCATTCAGGCAATGAGAAAGTCTGTGCCTGTCATTGCGCAAGGGTATTTTCAGAGCGAGATAAACGGCCATGAGTGGTCTGGCTACGCTGACTTGCTCGTGCTTGAGGGTTACGATCTGAAACAAGAGGACGATGGCACTATTGTGGCCGTGAAAGTTGCAGACGTTCCAGAAGAACCAAAGTACACGCCGTGGGACGTGAAGAATTCGTCTGAAGGGGATCCCAAATATCAGGTTCAGTTAGCCACGTATCTCAACGAACTCCAAGAACTGGGCCTTGCATCTGAAAACCAAATCGGCATTGTGCTCCGGTTTTCAAAGGGTTTTGTTCGATACGAAATTGCAGAGTCGATGAAACTCTATCGGGATGCTTTGGAGACGTTGATGGGAGTTTTACTTCTTGTAACACCACGCACAATTACCGAAGATTTTGTGACTAGTTGGACATGCACGAAGAAGTCCACCTGTGACAAGGTTTATTGCGATTACCCAGGACTTTGCACGACGAACTTCAAGTCCCAGCGTGTTCTGGAGTTATTGCCAAATGTGAACCACACACACGGACCAAAAATCCGCTCCGCTGGCCTCGCTGATATTTCTGCCATAGCAAACCTCGACGCAGTTCCTGAGATATCTGGTTTAAAACCTGAATATGCAGAGCGATATTGGAATGCTGCCAAAGTCATGCAAGTGGAGTTTGATGGCAAATTGGCATTGCTTTCAAAAATTGCTGGCTCACCAGAAATACCAGCGGCGTCAGAGGGCGACTTGTTTTTTGACGTCGAGTGGTTTAATCCTGTGGATTCCAATGGTGAGTTCATTTTTATGTTCGGACTTGTCGGTACCGACGAAAAGTTTGAAGTCTTTATTGCTGAGGAACAGACGGAAGAGCAAGAAAAGTTTGACCTTTTCTTGGATTTTGCCTTAGGTAAAATCGCTGCTCACCCTGAGATGCACATTTACCACTACAACAATCCCGAGCCAAAAAAACTCGAGATGCTTTCAAAGCGCTATGGCGGACACCGCGCGGCTGACGTTGAGCGAATCAATGCTCGAATGTTTGATTTGATGAAAGTCACAGAAGCGTCGTTTGTGCCGGGATCAGGCAGTTACAGCATCAAGAACCTCGAGGCCTATTACGATGCCGATTCTAAGTTGAATCGCGGCGGGCTGGTAAAAGGTGGAGCTGACGCAATGTACCAGTTTGAGCTCTCCCGGGTCGCCCTCGCCGATGAAAAGGATTCGGCTAAGGCAAGGGCAATTATGCAAGTAATTGCTGACTACAACAAGGACGACTGCCTTTCAACCAAATTGATGTATGACTGGTTGCGGACATTGAAATTTGATGCCGTGGGTCAAATTATGGCCTGGTAAAGGTCGCCGTCTTTAGATAGTCTTTGAGCACACTGGGGGGCTGGCTTTCAGTGGAGATAATTTGGGGGAATCATGGCAACACAGCAAGAAGCAATCAGCTTCATAAAGTCAAACTTTAAGACTGAGCCATTAGATGGTGGTGGCATGAAACTAATTTTCGATCTTGGTGGCGGGCGATCACAGTTGTCTTTCGTTGAGGTAAGCGAGTCAAATGTTCAGTTTTCATCTCCATTTGCGAGCCTCGATGACGTGACCGCGAAGCAGGCACTTGAGGCAAATTCTGAATTTAGTTTAGGCATGCAGATTATGGGAAACTTTTATGTTGTTAAGCACGTTGCGCCATTAGCCGACCTCGACGCGAGCGAGATCAACGAAGCCTTTGAATTGGTAGCAAACATAGCAGACATGCTCGAGAAGCGGCTTGTTGGCGGGGACAATTTTTAGTTAGCCATTCTTCCGTTGAGCGCGGTCCTCCAGTTTGGGCCTCGCTCAACCTAAACCTAATTTTCAGGGATGCAAATGCCATTCAGAGGTACCATCAATCATTTTATTGAATCGGGTTATAAGTTCCGGGTTCGCGGCTTCTTCAATGTAGAGGGAGGTCAGATGGGACTGTCGAACAAGTTTCACGATTGGTGTGACTGCATGTCTATGCGACCAGGACCAGCTGAGAATTGTGACAGTTGCACTCGCGCACCAGGAAACTATGTCAGCATCGCGGCCGGTGATGGTGACGGTATCTATGTTGTAGCAGAGATTGTTGATAGTTCTTCTAAGGAGCAAGTTGTGGGAGCGATGGTGGTGTTTGACAATCAATTCCAAATAGCTAACGAGGTAAGGGCCGCGATTGAGCAAGAGACAGTTCCTGAATATCCTCTCGAATTAGCATTTCGGTTTGCTGAAGCCCGCCCATTGACGCTTGGTCCATTGGTGAATACTGGCAAAGCTCTTTTTGCTGATAGTGGGGCCGGGCTCAATCCTCGGGATGCCATAGTTGACGTTGAAATAGCTAAAGAAAAGCAACTTTCGGTTCTCGCTTTTGTCGAGTGCGTTTCTACTGATCCAGACGAATGGGCAGAAAGAGTCGCCCAAGCACAGGGGCTAGATTCTGATGCTACACATCGATCAATGGTGGGAGGCATCGTAACGGGCCAACACCTGTTTGACAGCCTAGGAATTGAAGAGGATTATTCTCTGCCCCCAATTATCCCTCGTGTAATTATGTTGCTTGATGAGACTGCTTCAAAGTGCGTGAACCTAGATGATCAGTATTTCGTGGAAGACTGGAACTTCCTCGGAGCACAAATGGGTGGAGCGGTTGGTTCTTCGCATACACAGGTGATGGCCGCCTCAACAGTTTGGATGAATGCGCTTTTGGCTCGCGAATGGGATCGCGTTGCGGGGGACGATCTACCTGATGAGGAAACTAAAAGACTCCTGTTTGAATCTTGGACCTGGGCTTATCAGGGAGCATTTTTAGATGATGATGATTGCCGCAGAATGATCGCAGACAATCGGTACCGGGCAACGCCGGAAGAAGTTTCCAACATGCTCAGGCGTCGCGGTTTGGTTGAGGCTGCAGATAAAGCGCTTTCCGGTGATTTACCGGATATCGGTATTACGTCGTCCTCGTCTGCAATCCAAATGAAATCGCCGTCGGCGAGTCTCACTGAAACAAATTCAGGGCTTACAAAGGAGCCCGCCGACGGGCTGGCCGCATTTTGTAGCCAGTGCGGGAGCCAATTTAGAGATGAAGCCGCAAAGTTTTGCGCCAATTGTGGATGTTCTAGATTGTGAAAAATTAGAGGAAGTGATGAGGAAAACTAAGTATTTACAAGCTTTCCTTTGCCTAGAAATAAGCCACTTGCTAATTGTCGCAGGCGGAAGATAGTCTTTGATAACACTGGGGGGTTGGCTTTCGGTGGAAACAATTTTGGGGGAATCATGGCTACTAAACAAGAGGCAGTTCTTTTTCTGAAGAACAAATTAAATGCCGAAGAAACTTCACAAGACTTTTTCAAAATGATTGTGGAGTATGGAAACAATCGATCTCAGGTCGTATTCGCTCTAGTCTCCGACGAAATTATCGCGTTCAATTCCCCATTTGCATCGGTTGATGACTTGTCTGCTAAGCAGGCGCTGTCGGCTACGAGTGATAGCGTCTTCGGCCTTAGCGAGATTGCTGGATTGTATTGCCTAAGCCACGTTGCATTTACCGAAGATCTAGATGCTAGTGAAGTTTACAAGTCCGTTGGTGTTCTTGCGAACATGGCTGATGATTTGGAACAAGAAGTCGTTGGTGGCGACAACTTCTAGGTCGAAATAGAAGCTGTTAATTTATCATGAATGCAGTCAAAGACCTTGAAGTAATTTTTCTAGCTTTGGAAGAAGGAGAGACCCTTCGCGACATCGGAGACTCATGGAGTCAGGATGACATAGATGATTGGGGAATCGAGTTTGGTCAATTACTTGAGCTCAGAAATTTTGTCCTAGAGCAGGATTTCGCAGTCCATTTGGGCTTCACCAGGCTAGTGGATGCGTTTTTTGATGAAGAATGCCAGGCACTGCTTACTGAAGAAGAATTACGAATCTGGAAGTCTGTTGATTTGAACTTAGCTTTCGAGAATTTTGCCATTGCAATGAGTGGGTTAATCGCTGGTGACCTCGAAGCCGTGAAAGAGCTAGTGGTTAAGGACTTCATTCTTATGGAAACTGATGGAACGCTTGCTTCGAAAGAAATAGAGAAAAAAGTTCTGGCAAACTTCAAAGACTGGAAATCGAGTGGCGCTCCTCGAGAACTAGTCAACGAACTTCCAAAGTTAGCAATCGTGGAACTCAATAAATTGCAAGAGCTTAGAAAGTAAACATACTAAGAATTGGTAAACCTACTTACAGCTAAAGCGCGAGAATTCATCGAAGATGGCAATTTCCAGGTTGCCCTAGATATCCTCTGGGAATCCATAGATTCAGGATCAAGTTCTACCAGGCTTGATTTAGGGAGACTTTTCGATGAGGCGGGGCTGCATGCCTTTTCTCAGGATCAGTATCTGTCTCTAATGGAGTCCAAAGCACCTGAGTCGGAAGATGCTGCGATGGGGGTATTTCAAAATCTTGTTTGGATGCGTGATTACAGAGCCGCAGCCAAACTAACCAAGGAGCATAAGCGTATTCAAAATTTGCACGGGGATTTTGCAATTGAATCAGAGCAAGAATATTCCACCTTGAGATTTCTACCAGGTGATTTCTCGGGTCTAATTTCACAACTTTTATTTGATAGACAAGCAAATCTTTTTTCAATTGAAAGTGATGAGTCTCTTAATTCTCTTCACAATATGATTGTTATTGATGAAAATCTTTTCAACATTGCCTGCGATCTAAGTTTTGGTAATAGCGCCGCGCATTCAGATGTTTCAGTCGATTTGCCAATGGGTGGCGGGGCAAGCGTGCCTAGGAAAGCAATTGATGCAGTTGGTGAGCCGCTAGACAGGGCGAGAAACTATCTCTCGAGTTGCTCAAATCTAATTGCGGAATTGTCATCACTAGGCGATATAAAAGGCGACGAACCATTGGTTGTGATGGCCTGCAAGAAAGGAAAAGCAATTTCGAACAAGTTAGTTCTTCTTCAAGAGGAATTTACCCTCTCAGTTCAGGAGTCACAACATGTGAACAACATTTGCTGGGGATTACTAAAGAGTGATGACTACATGGAAAAGTTTTCCGGATTTGTTCTCGGCGGGATCACAAACTAAAAATTCGAAGCTTTGACTTGTTTTTAGCCAAACAACTCTGCCAAAGTACCCTCATGAGCACCGCGCAGATCATTTAGCTGCCAGGTGGCAACATCTTGAATTTCTAGTTCACCTGAGTTATCCGTGACACCAATGCGTAGCACCGGAATACCGCGGGCTTCACACAGGCCAACAAACTTCACGTCATCTTCACGACCAACAGACACTAGAACACGCCCAGTTGATTCTGAGAATAAAGCACAGGTGCGGTCAACGCCATCGCGCTCTTGAATCTCATCAAGCCAGATGCGAGCACCCATGTTAAAACGAAGCACGCTCTCAACCACTGCCTGAGCCAAACCCGCCTCAGATAAATCATGAGCTGAAGCCAATAGGCCCTGCTCGCTGGCTGCATTTAGCGCCTCGGCCAGCTGCTTCTCAAAAGCCAGATCAACAACCGGTGGGCGACCACCAAGGTGGCCATGCACAACCTCTGACCAAACTGAACCATCGAGTTCGTCTTTGGTAGTGCCAAGTAGATAGATGTTGTGGCCCTCGTCTTGCCAGCCCGAAGGAATTCTTCTGGCAACATCGTCAATCACACCAAGCACACCAACCACTGGTGTGGGGTGAATGGCAACGTCACCGGTTTGGTTGTAGAAAGAAACGTTTCCACCGGTAACTGGAATACCAAGTTCCAAACAGCCATCGGCAAGGCCGGCAGTTGCCTGCTTGAACTGCCACATGACCTCTGGGTTTTCAGGGGATCCAAAGTTAAGGCAATTTGTAACTGCAACCGGGGTTGCTCCAGAAACTGCAACGTTGCGGTAAGCCTCGGCAAGGGCAAGACGTGCACCCTGATATGGGTCAAGGTAGCAGTAGCGGCCGTTGGCATCTGTTGCCAGTGAAATTCCAAGACCAGATTCTTCACTTACGCGAATCATGCCTGAGTCATCTGGTTGTGCCAGTGCGGTGTTACCGCCGACGTAGCGGTCGTACTGGTCAGTGATGAATTTCTTGCTGGCCTGGTTAGGTGAAGAAACAATCTGCACTAATTGCGCGGCAAGCTCTGAGGCGTTGTCGTTCTGGCGGTAAAGACCACGAGCGTGAACGCTGTCGTTGTTTAGTGCGTCTTGGTATGAAGGGAACGCAACTGGGCGCTCGTAAACCG
>JACCED010424026.1_pt1 | contig 24059 bp, 20 predicted proteins | sample 7455021 | NCBI WGS metagenome assembly JACCED01 (sample SAMN15323456, study PRJNA562643) | freshwater metagenome | isolation source: river surface water | place: USA:Blue River Watershed | collected 2017-08-19
AATCTGCCAGGGATAAGCAAGGTAAAAGATAAGCGACGTCTACAGATTGCTGCAGCTCTCTATTCCGTGCGAGACGAAATTGCAAGAGCGCAGGACATCGCACCTGGCAGACTTATTCCGGACCGCTCAATCATGGCAGCCGTGAATCAACTGCCAACCTCAAAAAAGGATCTCGCTAGCAATCGAGAGTTTCAGGGTAGGGCATCACGAAGCATGCTCACCGAATGGTGGGATGCAATTGCAAATTCAACCTCGCTTGAAATTTCTGAGGTGGAACTGGATCCAAATCACATCCCAAACCACAGAAGCTGGGAGAAGCGCTTTCCAGAGGCGCATGTGCGATTGCAAGCCGTTCGCCCACTGCTAGCAGAAAAGGCGCTCGAGCTAGCAATAGCCCCAGAAATACTGCTTAGCCCAGACACAATGCGAAGGGTGTGCTTTGAACCTCAATCCAACATCAGGCAGCAGTTAGTTGAGCTAGGGGCAAGACCATGGCAAATCCAGCTGACACTAGATCTAATTGAGCAAGGTCTGACGTTAAGCAACCAGTGAGCGCAGTACGTACTGCAGAATTCCACCATTGCGGAAATAATCCGCTTCACCTGGTGTATCAATCCTCACCACAGCATCAAACTCAACAACTGGCTTACCTGCCGGGGAATGAGCGGTTGGTTTAGCTACCACTCGAACGCTCTTTGGAGTAGTCCCCTGATTGAGCTTTTCAATGCCAATCACATCAATCTCTTCGGTTCCGTCTAGACCCAATGTCGCAGCGTTTTGCCCCTGCGGATACTGCAGTGGTAAAACACCCATTCCAATGAGGTTGCTACGGTGGATGCGCTCAAAGCTTTCAGCAATGACAACGCGAACGCCAAGCAATGAAGTTCCCTTGGCGGCCCAGTCACGAGATGATCCGCTTCCATATTCCTTGCCAGCCAGCACCACCAGTGGAATTGACTTAGCCTTGTAGTTTTCAGATGCGTCATAGATGAAACTCTGGTCGCCAGAATCTGTAGTGAAATCGCGAGTGTAAGGTCCTTCAACGTCCGTCAGTAGCTGATTGCGAAGACGGATGTTTGCAAAGGTTCCACGAATCATGACCTCGTGGTTTCCACGTCTCGAGCCATAAGAATTGAAATCAACTCTGGATACTCCGTGAGCCTGCAGATACTTACCTGCTGGTGAATCAACTTTGATGGATCCAGCTGGAGAAATGTGGTCAGTAGTGACGGAATCACCAAGCTTGACCAAAACCCTTGCCGCTGTCACATCGCTCACTGGTTCTGGCTTCATTTTGAGGCCATCAAAGTAAGGCGCTTTGCGGACATAGGTTGACTTCTCGTCCCAGTCGAATACGGCGCCCTTTGGTGTTGGCAGTGACTTCCAGCGGTGATCACCCTCAAAGACCGAAGAGTATTGCTTGGTGAACATGTCGCTGCTGATTGATTCGTCAATGGTCTTCTGAACTTCTTCAGGAGTTGGCCAAATGTCCTTTAGGTAGACGTCATTACCGCTTGAGTCTTTACCAAGAGCTTCGTTGTCGAAATCAAAGTCCATGGTTCCAGCCAGCGAGTAGGCAATCACAAGCGGCGGAGATGCGAGGTAATTCATTTTCACATCAGGGTTGATGCGACCCTCAAAGTTTCTATTTCCAGATAAAACCGCTGAGACAGCTAGTTCGTTTTCGTTTATTGCACTGGAGATTTCTTCAGCCAGTGGTCCAGAGTTTCCAATACAGGTCGTGCAGCCGTAGCCAACCAAATTGAAGCCCAACTTGTCGAGATAAGGGGTTAGACCGGACTTCTCGTAGTAATCAGTTACTACTTTGGAACCAGGTGCAAGTGAAGTCTTCACCCACGGCTTGGCACTCAAACCCTTCTCGACTGCCTTCTTTGCAAGAAGTCCTGCCGCGAGCATGACTGATGGGTTGGAAGTGTTGGTGCAAGAAGTAATGGATGCGATGGTCACTGCACCATGATCGATAGCAAAGTCCCTGCCCTTGACCGCAACCTTGTTTGAGCTACTGCTGGCATAAGTCTTTACGTCTTTAGCGAAAGCTGCCTTGCTTTCCGCTAGCGCGATTCGATCCTGGGGGCGCTTAGGCCCAGCAATCGATGGAACCACTGTTGAAAGATCCAGCTCTAGATATTCGGAGTAGATGGGTTCAATTGAGCTATCGTGCCAAAGCCCCTGAGCCTTGGTGTAGGCCTCTACAAGGGCAATCTGTTCTTCTGGTCTTCCAGTAGTTCGCATGTAATCCAGAGTGATTTCATCAATTGGAAATATTGCGACCGTTGATCCAAACTCAGGCGACATGTTTCCAATGGTTGCTCGGTTTGCTAATGGAACCTTAGAAACTCCAGAACCATAGAATTCAACGAATTTTCCAACAACGCCGTGCTTGCGCAGCATCTCTGTAATAGTTAGAACAACATCTGTTGCCGTAGCACCGGTTGGAATCGAACCTGTGAGTTTGAATCCCACAACTTTCGGAATTAACATTGAAACAGGCTGACCGAGCATCGCAGCCTCAGCTTCGATACCGCCAACGCCCCAGCCAAGGACTCCAAGTCCATTCACCATCGTGGTGTGAGAGTCGGTTCCAACGCAGCTATCTGGGTATGCAACGGTTTCGCCGTCAACTTCTTTAGTCATAACGACTCGCGCCAGATACTCGATATTTACCTGGTGCACAATTCCGGTTCCCGGTGGTACTACTTTGAAGTTGTCAAAGGCGGTTTGCCCCCAGCGCAAGAATTGGTATCGCTCACCGTTGCGCTGGTACTCATACTCAACGTTTTTCTCGGCAGCATCCGCAGAGCCAGAAACATCAATAACAACGGAGTGGTCAATCACAAGCTCTGCAGGCGCTAGTGGGTTGATTTTTTGCGGGTCTCCCCCAAGTTCGGCAACAGCTTCTCGCATTGTGGCTAGATCAACCACACATGGGACACCGGTGAAGTCCTGCATAATCACCCTGGCAGGGGTGAACTGGATTTCAGTGTCTGGTTCGGCCTTGGGATCCCAGTTGACAATCGCGTTTACGTGCTCAGCAGTCACGTTGGCGCCGTCTTCGGTGCGAAGCATGTTCTCAAGCAGAATCTTCAGTGAGTATGGCAATTGCTTGGCGGGTAGTTCAGCCATGCTGAAGTACTTGTATTTCTTGCCTGCAACATCAAGTGTTCTCTCTGCGGAAAAACTGCTCGCCATAACTACTCCTTGCTTCCTGCCTCTAATTTACTGCTCTCATCGCCGGCTATTCGACGCATCAAAATCCACGTGAGGGCCAAAAGACCCGCGTAAGCAGGAGCACCCATCACTACCCTGGATGCCGCCAGTAGCTCAACCTGGCCCGCCAGATATAAAGGAACCTGCACCAACAGCCTCGCGCTGAAGAATCCCACCCAAATCAATGTGATGAATCGAAGACGCTTGTATTCGCGAGAGGTGCGCCAGTTGGTTAGTCCAAATAGAAGCTGGGCCACATATCCCATCAGCGGACGGCGAATGAGCACGGAAATCAAAAAGGCAGAACCATAGGCAGCGTTTGTGAAAAACCCGGTAAGGAAATAATCAGCTGCCTGACCGCCATCCCTAAGAGCGAGGAATGAAGCCAGTGCAATGGCAAGAGCGCCAATAATTGCCTGCTGTAGCGATTGCTTTCTCACTACCCGAATCAAAATGAACAAGATGGACAAGCTCGCGGCAGATACAACTGCTGGCAGCGCTTCTTTTGTGATCGCGTAGGCAATTGAAAATACAGTTGCTGGTAAAACTGCCTCTGCAATTCCCAGCGGTCCTCCGATGCCAGCAAGAAGAGATTTGCTATCGAGTTGGTAGCCATTCTCGCCTTTGCCAAGGCCGAGTCTTTTTGCGACATCGTCTTCTCTAGCCATTGTTTGCAACCGGGAGCTTTAGAGGAAGAAGGTCACCAGGTGGAAGAGCCGTTTCTCCGCGATTGACCACAGTGGAACGAAAGACAGAAATGAGCTCAGCGTAGTTAGGTCCGACTAGATCTGGACCATTGATTAGCCCTCTGAGGAACCATCTTGGTCCATCAACACCAATGAACAAACTCTTCTTGTTCTGAGCTGGAATTTCAGTAAGCAGTTCAATCCCGAGTGCACCGGTGCGCTTGCTGGCGCTTCCACCTTGCTCTGCGATGGTCTTGGATAGTCCCTCGACAGTTGCCAGCCATAACCCTTCGCTTCTGGTTGCGGCAAAGGCCTGCAGCTGGAGTGTGTGCCCCTTGATTTCAATTGTGATTGCAATTACACGCTTATTAGCGTCTTCAACCTCAGCGCGAATCTGCATGTCAGAGCGAGGAGCAATACGAATGGATCCAAAATCCAAATATGGATTGAGCACGCCAACTTCGGACGCGTCAAATGGGCCATTGGTCTCTCTGTCGACCGGTGCTGCTTTTTCCAAACTCAATTTCTTCCTGTTGAACCAAAACCTCGAGCCCCACGCTCGGATTCTGGCAATTCACTTACGCTAACGAACTTTGCCTTTTCGACTTGCTGAATCACAAGTTGGGCAATGCGGTCTCCCCGCTTGACTTCAAAATCTGCATCGGAGCTATTGAAGAGTGTCACCATGATCTCTCCGCGATAACCTGCGTCAACGGTACCTGGAGTATTCAAGACTGTTATTCCGTTTTTGGCAGCTAGTCCAGATCTTGGGTGCACCAATGCAACAAATCCATCTGGCAGAGCAATCTTTACTCCGGTGTGAACGAGTGCCCTGCCTCGTGCAGGGATGGTGATGTCTTCTGTTGACTTAAGGTCCGCTCCTGCATCACCAGGATTGGCATAACTGGGAAGAAATTCCTCTTCCGCGACGATTAGTACTTCCACACTCACCCCACGAGCGTAATCTATCTGGGTGCGATATCGAGAGCGTCTGTGGCCCTCCTCTGGGATTCTTTTGGCTACTTCCTTGTCATTTCCCATGCTGTTATTGGCCGCGCTGCCCTTTGGCACTGAAATTGGCATCACGGTTGCTGTTGCAGGCTCGATTAGCCTTGTGGCCCTAGTCGTTCTGACTTCTCCAACTATTTCGGTCTCTAGTGAATTATCAGCTGGGCGGATGCGAATCCCACTAGGAGTGATTGGAAAAACGGAATCTTTGAATAAGGTGCAATTGAGCAATCTGATTGGACCAAGTGCTGATGCAAGAGCTCAATTGTTTATTCGTGGGTATGTAAAGACTGCTCTCAAGATTGAAATAAACGATCCAGCAGATCCAACGCCATATGTCGTGATAAGCACACGAAGGCCAGATCAACTAGCTGTTGCACTCCTTGCAGACAGGTCCTAGCTTGCTGCGCTTTCCAAGTTGAGCCTTTGGCTTGACAAGAAAACAGCTAATGCAGGTGAACTCGTTGTCCTGCTGAGGTAGAACAACCACTTCCAATTCTTCGTTTACTACGTCAGGGATTGTGAAGGAGTCAACATTGTCAGCATCGTCATCAGAGATGGTGGGCTTGGCTGGAATTCGCTCCTTAATAGCTTCCAGTGACTCGGTATCGTCGTCCGTCTTTCGCTGGGCGTCGTAATCGGTCGCCATTGCCCCTCCTTCCAATCTCGCGCAGAAGCTTGCCTCAGAGCAGGCCATTTTGCAAATCTGCCACGCCTGTTACAGAAACTGTTCAGAACTCGCCCTAGTCCCAGCAGCCAATCTCTGCAGAGAAGTGCCAAAATTCCTGCAAGGAGCCCACATGGAACTGCGCTTTATTTCACGAGACGGTGATCGACTGGTATTTGAGGCACCCGACGGCACCAGGCACTCTGCCCTCTTAGAAGAAGATCTGAAAGCTGCTATCCGTGGAAACGCTGCCGGCACCGCTCGAGTCGAAATATCTCCGAAGGAGATTCAGAGCCGTTTGCGCCATGGTGAGAGTGTTGACGATTTAGCATCAGAAATGGGCGTTCCGGTTTCCAATCTTGAGCCGTTTGCCGCTCCTGTCCTGGATGAACTTCGTTATCTTCTTGACTCAGCCTTGGCAACTCCAATTGCTGATGGCAATCACATGACTGAATTTGGTCAAGTCTTAGAGCGCGACCACGCTGGCAGTAAGAGTCGAATTTATCGACAAGAAGATCAGTGGATCTTGGAAGTCAGCGGCGACACTGTAATGCACTGGCGGTTTGACCCGAAGAATCGTCATTTAGAACCACTTGACAACAGCGCAACCAATTTGACTCTCCTACATTCAAATCGTGATCTAGTTACAGCAACTTTGCCACCGGTGGCAGAGCCAGCCCCTGTCTACACCGAAGATCGCTACGAAAAGCAAGAAGAGCACACCGCCAGCGTCCTTGATCTGGTGGAGGAACTTCGCGCTCGTCGTGCCATGCAGGAGCAGCCAACCATTAAGCCTGCCCCTGCGAAGGGCAGAACTTCTCTGCCAAGTTGGGATGAGATTGTTTTGGGAACAACATCAGAATCCGATTCTGATCAAAGGGATTCTTAGTTCTGCATTTGAAAAAGCTCCGTGATGGCTAATCATGTCAAATGCGCGTTGCTTTGAGAATTTGCTGTGATAGAGCGTGTAGTTGCTTTTGGCAATCAGAATTACTTCTGGCAGTCGATCGCTTGCCTCTTTACCAATCTCACCAAACCAACCTGCTTCGACCAATTCGCTGCTGTGGTGAGCACCAAGAGCATATTCAAGAGGTTCCAATTGGTTGATAGCGAGTTGCGCGTCACTCTTATTTGAGAAGTAGAGATAACTGCTTCTGGTGTCGCCACCAAAAAACTCCAGCGATAGACCATCCAGGTATTGGTCGAGCACTAATTGCCGGTCTTTGGAAGTTTCAACCATGCCGTGATCGGAGGTGATTATCAGCCCAGTGTTCTTAGGTAGCTTGGCTGCCAGTCTGCGCATACCAGCATCTATTGCTTCCAGCAGTGCAGCCCAGCCATCAGAGGTCCACCCTTTTTGATGTCCATATTTATCCAGCTCTGGAAAGTAGATGTAGCTAATGGATTGACCGACACTGTTAGCAACTTCAATCGCTCTGTCTACGCGAGAGTCAATATCATCAGCGGCAATGAAATTGGCCGAACGCATCGTGGCAGTTGTGAATGGCGTTGTGCGGTATTCCTCCGCGGCAATCACATTGGCTGTTATTTCTGATTCGGCGGCACGCTCTGAAATGGTCTGATGCGGCTGCCAAACCAGCGGATCGGTTCGCTCGTTCCAACCAACCAGTAGGTTTATTCGCTCATTGTGAAATCGATCAAAGACCTGATGTCCTATCAGTCCATGCTCCCCCGGCATAAGACCAGTCGCAAAGCAGCCAATGTTGACAGAAGTAGTTGCTGGATATGCAGCGTAAGTGATGCTTGCTTTGCCTAGCTGGGATGAAAGAAATGGCGCGTGTCCTGAGCGCTGCTTCAAATTCTCGACGCCAAGGCCATCGATAAAGCAAACCAGGACTCTGTTTCTGCTTGGCAAATTGAGTGGATTCGATTGCCCCTGCACTGACAGCAGAGCAGATTTGAACACATGCCGAATGGCCGCTAAATCTTTAGGGGGTCGGGGTAGAGTCGAAGGCACCCGCCAAGTTTCGCACAGCTGGAAGATATGACCAAAAACACAGACCGAATTCTCGATGTCGATGTCGCAGAAGAGATGCGCCAATCCTTCCTTGAGTATTCCTATTCAGTTATCTACTCTCGTGCCCTGCCAGATGTTCGAGACGGTCTGAAGCCAGTTCAGCGAAGAATCGTCTATCAGATGGGCGAGATGGGGCTTCGCCCCGATCGCGGTCACGTAAAGTCCGCTCGTGTAACTGGCGAAGTAATGGGAAAGCTGCACCCGCATGGCGACGGAGCCATCTATGACGCTCTGGTGCGCATGGTTCAGCCATTTAGTTTGCGACTTCCACTAATTGATGGTCACGGAAACTTTGGATCACTCGACGACGGTCCAGCTGCTGCCCGCTACACCGAGGTCAGGCTGACCAATGCAGCAATGGCTCTCAATGAGTCGCTGGATGAAGACACTGTAGATTTCATTCCAAACTACGACGCTCAGCTAACCGAACCCGAAGTATTGCCAGCAGCACTGCCAAACCTTTTGGTAAACGGTGCCAGCGGTATTGCTGTTGGTATGGCCACCAACATGCCACCGCACAACCTTGGTGAAGTGATTGATGCCCTGCAGTTGCTTTTGCAGAAACCGAAGAGCACCCTAGAGCAAATAATGGAGCTCATTCCTGGGCCAGATCTGCCCAGCGGCGGTGTAATTCTTTTGGGTGATGGAATAAACGATGCTTATCAATCTGGCCGCGGAAGCTTCAAAATGCGAGCAAAGATTGCCATCGAATCAGTAGCCCCTCGCAAGAACGGTCTAGTCATTACTGAACTTCCTCTCTCGGTTGGCCCCGAAAGAGTGATCGAAAAGATTCGTGATGCGGTCAACAGTAAGAAACTGCAGGGCATAAGCAATGTGGTGGACCTAACAGATCGTGAAAACGGACTTAAGTTGGTGATTGAGCTCAAGAGTGGTGTGGACCCAGAATCGGTTATTGACACCCTCTACCGACTAACTCCACTAGAGGAAAACTTTGGAATCAACAATGTGGCTCTAGTCAAAGGCAGACCACAGCAGCTGGGGCTGATGGATCTTCTAAAGCTCTACCTTGAGCACCGCCTGGAAGTCACCACTCGCCGCAGTAAGAACCGCCTTGAAAAGCGTCAAGCCCGTCTTCACCTTATTGAGGGTTTGCAACTGGCAGTTTTGAACATCGATGAGGTAATTGAAGTCATCAGGGCATCAGACACCGCCGATGAAGCCAAAAAGAGAATGATTAAGGTCTTCGATCTTTCCGATCTGCAAGCCGAATACATACTTGAGCTCAAGCTCCGCAGGCTCACCAAGCTCAGCATTTTGGAACTTGAAGCAGAGGCCGACCAACTAAGAAAAGAGATTGAAGAACTAAAGAGCATCCTTAGCGATGACAAGGTTCTGCGAAAGACAATCTCTAAAGAGCTCTCCGAGATGCAGAAGATTCACGCAACTCCCCGTAGGACAGAGCTAGTTGATGTGAGCGGAATCGAACTTGTTCGAAAGCCTGCTTCTGTAAAGGAAATTGAAGATGAGCCAACTGTCGTGACACTCAGTCCAACCGGACTGATTGGCAGATCAGACCAGGCAAAAGATGGAATCAGCCTGGTTACCAGTCTTCGCAGCGATGTTGGGCTGATTTTGGAAGACGGTAAAGCTATTCAAATTCATGTCAGCGACCTGCCAGCAGGGAAACTGATATCAGCTGCCAAATTTGCTGGCACCAAGCAAAAGGTATTGGGCGTCATCAATTGGAGCACTGAAACAACAATTGCAATCGGCACAGCTAATGGAGTTGTCAAGCGAATTGCTGGGCCTCTGCCTGATAAGCACGAAGTGTCGCTAATTGCTCTAAAGGACCAAGACAAATTGGTTGGTGCGTGCGAAGCAGATGATAAAGCAACTGTTGGTTTCATAACATCCGTTGGAAATGTTCTACTTTTCGCCGCTGATGCAGTCAGGCCACAGGGATTGCCAGCTGCTGGCATGGCTGGAGTAAGCCTTGGTGATGGCAATGCGATTTACTTTGGCAAAGCTATTGACTCAGGTCACTTAGTAACCGCAGCAAACAGCTCGCAATCACTAGGAAAGACCGATGCAGGATCGGTAAAGATAACTCCAATGAAGGCCTACCCAAAGCAAGGTCGCGCTTCCAAGGGTGTTCGTTGCCACAAGTTCTTGAAAAATGAAGACCAGCTTTACTTCGCCAAATTTGTTGGCCCTGAACCAACGGTTTTTGACGACTCAGACAAGCCAATTGCTGGGTTAGTCATCGAGAGCAAACGTGATGGAACAGGTAAGAAAATCAAGAGCTATGTGGCAGGAGCCAACTAAGCGTCAATTCGCTCTCGATCAAATTCATCGGCCGAATCAACTATGAAGTCGCGACGCGGTGCCACTTCATTGCCCATTAGTAGCTCAAACACTTCGTCTGCTGCCTCAGCATCTTTCACGTTGATTCTTCGAAGCATGCGCTTTTCAGGATTCATGGTGGTTTCCGCTAGCTGATCAGCATCCATCTCGCCAAGACCTTTGTAGCGCTGGATTGGCTGCTCATAGCTCTTGTTGGCCTTTTCAAGCTTCTTTAGCAGTTCGGTCAACTCCTGTTGCGAGTAGGTATAAATGGTCTCTTTATTCTTTCCGGTTCCAACTATTACTCGGTGCAGTGGAGGGACGGCGGCAAACACGCGACCTGCTTCAACCAGTGGTCGCATGTAGCGGAAGAACAGCGTAAGCAGAAGGGTTCTGATGTGTGCTCCGTCAACATCCGCATCACTCATCAGAATGATTTTTTCGTAGCGAGCTGCTTCCAGCTCAAAAGTTCTACCGGACCCCGCACCCAACACCTGAATTATTGATGCACACTCAGCATTTGAGAGCATGTCCGAAATTGATGCTTTCTGAACGTTGAGAATCTTTCCTCGGATTGGAAGCAGTGCTTGGAAAGCGCTGTCGCGAGCAAGCTTGGCCGTTCCAAGCGCGCTGTCACCCTCAACAATGAAGAGTTCAGAACCTTCTGTTCCACTGGCCCGGCAATCGACTAATTTCGCGGGAAGGGTTGAGCTTTCGAGTGCGTTCTTGCGTCGCTGAGTGTCTTTCACGTCCCTGGCACTGATGCGAGCCTTTGCTTCGCTGACCACTCGCTCAAGAAGTTTTTCAGCCTCAGCCTTGGTTCCACGAATCTTTCCTGCCAGAAATTGATCGAGGTACTTGGTGACGGCGTTCGTGACTATGCCTTTGATTGCTGGCGTACCCAGAGTTTCTTTTGTCTGACCTTCGAACTGAGGCTCTGGAAAGCTAACCGAAATTGCTGCGGTAAGTCCCGTCAGAATATCGTCCTTCTCAATCTTCAGGCCAGTTGCCTTCAATCGACGGGCATTTGCTTCAATCGCCGATCTAAAAGATTTCAGGATTCCCTGTTCGAAACCGCTTAGGTGGGAGCCGCCCTTGTTGGTGGAAATGATGTTTACAAATGACCGTACATCTGTTTCATAGCCAGTCCCCCATCGCATCGCAACCTCAACCTTGCAGGTGCGCTCAACCTCGCGTGGCTCCATTGAACCCGTCTTTGGGTCGAGAACTGGAACGGTTTCCGAAAAAGTGTCGGATGCTGCAATTCTTTTTACTGGAATTAGCTCTGGATCTTTGGCCAAGAAGTTCACAAATTCAGCGAGACCTCCCTCAAAGGAGAACTCAATCTTCTTTCCCTTGCCATCTTTAGCACTGAGAGTAAGACCCGGAACTAAGAATGCGGTTTGACGAAGCCGGGCTTCAAGGTCGGGAAGAGAAAGTTTGGCGCTGGCGTCAAAAATTTGTCGGTCCGGCCAGAATCTAACTCTCGTTCCAGAAACCTTTTTGGCTGTTTTGCCAACAACTTTTAACTCACTCTTTTTGATGAAGGGCTTGAATTTGGCGTCAGGTCCTGGGCCGTCAAATATGCCTGGTTCACCCTTCTTAAAGCTCATTGCATGAGTTTTACCGCCACGATCTACTTCGACATCCAATCGCGCACTGAGGGCGTTTACTACGGATGCTCCAACTCCATGTAGACCACCAGAGGATGCATAAGAGCCACCACCGAATTTTCCTCCGGCATGCAATTTGGTGAAAACAACCTCTACTCCAGAGAGCCCGGTCTTGGGTTCAATGTCTACCGGTACGCCTCTACCAAAGTCGGAGATTTGTATAGAGCCATCTGGAAAAAGCTCAACATCAATTTGATCACCAAATCCCCCAAGCGCCTCATCAACAGCGTTATCGATGATTTCCCAAACACAGTGCATTAGGCCACGAGTATCGGTTGAGCCGATATACATACCAGGACGCTTGCGAACAGCTTCCAGTCCTTCTAGGACAGATAGATGCCTCGCTGAATAGCTTTCCACGCCCGAAAGATTAGGCGATTTTCAACTGGTTTGGGCTGTGCCACTTCGCAATTAGCGAAACAGGGGTTGTTTTGAAATAACTGTCAGCCCCAGCGGTTATATTTTCATTATGGAGACAAGTTCATTGCCAACCCTAACCGCTTCTGATCGCTGTGATATTTGCGGTGCTCAGGCCTACATCAGAGTTGAATTAGAGACCGGTGAATTGCTATTTTGCGGACACCACGGCAATGCAAATAAAGAGAAACTTGAGCCAATCATGATTAATTGGCACGACCAAACCAGCGCAATTAGCCGTTCTTCGAACGAATAATTTCAATCCACTCGAGTGCCTGAGCTGCGAGCCTAAGCTCTGCTCCGACTGCATTTAGCACCCTCCCCAGCAATTGCGGATTCTTTGCTAGCACTGGTCCAAAGAGGCTTGTCCCAATGAAGGATCCCTTCACGAAACAAACCGGTAAATCCTTGTCGCTGTTTCGATAGCCAAAGTAGCCCTCGTTGGTGGTAACAAACTTGCTCTCACGCTTCACCACATTTGGGCTCAAACCCATCTCCGCAGCAAAGAATTCATAGGCAGAGCCAACTAAAAGCGTTGGGAGACCTTGTGCAAAGCGCTGCGCAACTATTTTCCTGAGTTTTCCGAGCTCCTTGGAATACCTGTCCATTACTGCATTCGATCCGTCACCAATCAAGACAAAATCTGCCTTCTCAGCTGAAGTGACAATTTTGAATTTCTTGCCCTGTTGGTTTAGCTGGTGCACAAGGACTTCAACATTTCCTTGGTCGCCATTGTTGTCAAAGTAAATTGGTTCAAAAGAGAAAATTTTTATCATTTTGCCAACCCCAAATGACGTCTTGTTCGACGCATGGCATCAGCACTAAACAAAATGGTTGGCTTAGAGCCAGGAAGGGTCAAAAAGAAATCAGCGGCGGTTGCTGGTTCCTCAATAACCTTTTCTACCTTGACGCCGGCTATGTAAAGTCGAAGGGCCAGCTCAGCGGCATTCGAGCCGCCAACTACGTTGACTTTCTTCAGTTTCGAAAAGTCAACCGTCCATAGCCAGCTTGGATCATGAATGTCTGATCCCGCCATCAGCATTAGTGGCTTTTCTTTTCCGGTTAGTTCATCAAGGTTAAGTTGGAAACTGGTTGGATTCTGAACGAGCCTGAGATTTACCACTCGTCCTGCGATGTCTGCTTTCTCATTGCGCGCAAAAACCCTTTGGTCGCTCACCAAGCATTTTCTTGCGACTTCCGGCTTTAGATCAATTAGCTGATCGGCAGCTGCGAGGGCTAGGGCGTCGTTTAGGGCGTGGTTTAAATTGGAGGCGCTAGTTTCGTAGCGCTGCTTGCCGAACTTCAATTCGAAACTGGTCGATCCAAACACCTGAATGCTTCTTGGGTGCTCGATTGGTTTCTTAAAGTTGAATGCGTAACGTGGTGCATCTTTACGCTTTTTTAGGCCAGCGGATAGTCCCACGGCAATGGGCTTCCGCAAAAACTTGAGTTGGTTCAGATTCGGGTCATCTCCATTTATTACAACATTTGGGACCACGGCTACTGCTTGGGCGAATCTTTCAATAACGAAAGATGGGTCGGTGAATCGGTCTAGCTGATCGCTCAAAACATTGGTTAGAACCAGCAATTGCGGCTTAAGGTCAAGTAGGCCTGCAATGTGACCCTCGTCAACCTCTAGGACTGCTATGTCCTGGTTGAGCTTGCCCGACCAGTCACATTGTTCGAGAACTGCGGAGAGTAGTCCTTGCTTAATGTTCGCAGTGGATGAATTCGAAAAAACCTTTATGCCGTGTTCACGCAGAATCGTAACCAGCATATGAGTGGTAGATGATTTGCCCGCGCTACCGCTAACGATTACGAAACCAAGTGGAAGAGACTTGATTGCATCTGAAAGAAATGTTGGAGCCAGCCTCGAAACTAGCAACCCAGGAAATGCAGATCCGCCACCTCGCCTAACCCTGCGAAGTAAAAACCTAACGGTCTTTCCCACCGCGACGGATAGGGAGTAGTTCATTTAGTTGTCCAAATAATCTCTGAGAAGCTGAGAGCGCGATGGGTGGCGAAGCTTTGACATAGTCTTTGACTCAATCTGGCGAATTCGCTCTCTGGTAACGCCAAACTTCTCACCGATTTGATCAAGTGTCATTTGAACGCCATCCCCCAGGCCAAATCTTGAGCGAATCACGCCTGCCTCGCGTGGGTGAAGGCTATCCAGAACTCTCTCCAGCTCCTGCTGCAGCATTGAGAAACCAACAGCATCTGCTGGCACGACTGCTTCGGTGTCTTCAATCAAGTCACCAAACTCGCTGTCGCCGTCTTCGCCCAGTGGGGTTGAAAGAGAAATTGGTTCGCGGCCGTACTTTTGAACCTCAACGACCTTCTCCGGCGTCATATCAAGTTCTGCTGCTAGTTCTTCGGGGGTTGGTTCTCTTCCTAGGTCCTGCAGCAACTGACGCTGGACGCGAGCGAGCTTGTTAATGACTTCAACCATGTGGACAGGGATACGGATGGTTCTTGCCTGGTCCGCCATAGCGCGAGTAATTGCCTGACGAATCCACCAGGTTGCATAGGTAGAAAACTTATATCCCTTGGTGTAGTCGAACTTCTCAACTGCACGAATAAGACCCAGGTTTCCTTCCTGAATCAAATCCAGGAACTGCATGCCGCGACCGGTGTAGCGCTTCGCTAGCGATACGACCAAGCGAAGGTTTGCCTCCAACAGGTGGCTCTTGGCACGCTGACCATCCTTGACAACCCAGTTCAAATCTCTACGCTCCGATGGAGAGAGCTTCTTTGTTGTTGCAAGCTTCTCTTCAGCGAACAAACCCGCTTCAATTCGCTTGGCCAGCTCAACTTCAAGCTCGGCATTCAGAAGCGCTACCTTACCGATTTGCTTTAGGTAGTCCTTAACGGGATCTGCAGTCGCTCCGCTGATGGTCAAATTTTGAACAGGAATATCATCATCGTCGTCACTAATGACAATCAGGTCAGAAGGTAGTTGCGGTTTTGCACCTTCAGCGTCATCTTCGTCGTCCGCCGTTAGATCAACCGCCTCTTGCGCCTCAGCAACAATTTCTTCAACAGTTGTTAGATCCTCGTCCGGATCAATCTCTTCATCCTCATCATCTTCTAATTCAGCATCTGCTGGCTTAGCGCCCTTAGCTTTTGCCTTGATGCCCTTTTGCTTCTCAGGAACAGCTGCAGACTTCTTAACAGGTAGAGGCTTGCCCTTAGGTGGTTTAGCTGAAGCTTTCTCTTTCGTTGGCTTCGAAACCTTAGTTTTAGTTGGTTTTGCGGGCTTGGCTGGCGCTGCTTTCTTTGCTGCTGGCTTAGCAGAAGTATTGCTCTTCGTCTTATCGGACTTCGTAGCAACCTTCTTATCGACTGCAGGCTTAGCTGTTGATTTTGCTTTAGCCTTCGGCTCAGGCTTCTTTGTCTCAGCCTTGGAAGTTGTCTTGCCTTGTTTCACATCTTTCTTAGCTGCTGGTTTTGAAGTTGGCGCTACAGCCGGCTTTGCGGGTTTTGCTGCCTTAGTGTTTTTTGCAACTTTTTCTTTTGAGGCTGCTTTAGCTGCGGCTTTAGTTGCAGGCTTTGTTACCACTGATTTTGGATTCGAAACTTTTTTCTTGGCTGCCGGAGTTGCAATTTGTTTTGCAGGTTGGGTCTTCGCAGTCTTTACCGTAGGCTTCAGCGCCGCCTTGACAGGCGCAGATTTAGCCTTGGCAGTTTCCAGCGCCGGCTTTGCTGGTTTCACTGATGCGATGAGAGTCCTCTTCCGGGCAGTACATAAACCCTTGTCAAGTACCCAAAAGGGACCTGAAAGGGTTTTGTGGGGTAATTATGCCACCTAAATGGCCTGTCCCCTAACTAAAAGGCAGAAATCGGCCTAATTATTCCTTATCACCATCGAGGTTGCGGCGCAGGGTGGCCAAATACTTCTCAAGCTCATCAGCTAGTTGGTCGGCTGAAGGGGGCTGAGCGGTTGGTCTTCCGAGCGGGGCGCGTGCTGGAGCTGTCTCCCCCGAGGCATAACCTTGCTCGAGAGTGGCAATCAACTTTTGTAGTTCAGGGTTATCACTTACTTGGGTGTTTACTTTTTTGTCAAAAGCATTTGCTCGATCACGAAGTTCGTCTGATGGAAAAACTAATCCGGTGGCGGCCGTGATTAGTTCAAGACCACTCAGCGCTGCCTTGGGAACTTCATTGTCGGCCAGGTAGTGCGGAACTAGCAACACAAACCCTGCCACTGCGAATCCAACTTCAACCAATCGATACTCGAGCAGGTGAACAATGTTTCCAGGAACTTGCGTTTGGGGTTTCCATTCGGAAAATCTTTCAATCATGTCGGATCGATTACCTGACACGGTTATGCCAGTTGCCCTGGTGTGGGGAATTGGAAATGGAATTGCATGCACCCAGGTAAATGAACTGATTTGGTAGCGCTCTGCAATTTCAACTACTGACCTAGAGAAGGCCTCCCATTTCATATCTGGCTCATATCCTTCAAGCAACAAGAATGGCTGATCGGCCTCGTCACGCATTAGATAAATTGCCAAGCTGGCTGGCTCGTAAGAATCAATGTGGTCTTTTTCGAAATAAAGAACTGGGCGTCTGGAGCGGTAATCGAGTAAAGCATCGTTATCGAAACGGATTAGTACCTCGTTATCCAGATTGGCAAACAAATGCTCGGAAAGCTGTTGGACGGTAGAGCCGGAGTCGCTGAAGCCGGTTAGTAGGCAAATCATTGGCAACCCAGTTAGCTGCTCACTCTGCTCATACTCTCGATATAACTGGCTCATCTTTTGATACTAACCCACCCCTACACTTATTAGTTATGCACCAGATTTCTCTGATAACAACTCTTCCAACCGATCCTTACCAGCTGGCCATTCCCTACTCCTCCGAGCAAGTATTAGCTAAATATGCTCCCGATCTATCAGCGGGTCAGCTGGCGCTTTATAAAGCAGAGACAAAATCAGGTTCGACTGCCCGCGTACCGCTGGGCAATGGCGTAGGGCTTTTTATCGGTGGAGAACTTTCGCTGATTGAATTTGTTGCTGCAGCAGTTCGCAGCGCTACCCATGCCGCGCCGCTTGTAATTGATCTAAGAGGACAGCAGCAGAGCGTTTTGGCAGCAGCCGAGGCAGCGCTATTGGCAAGCAAGACTCCCACCGCTTACAAATCTGAAAGCAAAGATGAGTCGATCAGCGTCCAGCTACTGGTCGATGAAGTGATTTCAATCGAACCGGCAATCCAAGTTGCAGCCGAAGTCATTCGCGCTCGCGAGCTAATCAACATGCCTGCAAACGATCTTTATCCAGAGATTGTTGCCCAGCGAGCAATTGATTTTGCAAAGGGGCTTCCTGTGCAAATTGATGTGTGGGACGAGCACAGACTCGCTAAAGAAAACTGTGGGGGCATTATTGGTGTGGGCAAAGGATCCATTAGACCTCCGCGACTAGTGAAGCTTGAGTATCGCGGCGGTGGAAAACACTTGGCTCTAGCCGGCAAGGGAATCACCTTTGATACAGGCGGCCTATCGCTCAAGCCTGCAGAATCAATGGTTGGCATGAAGTACGACATGGCCGGTGCTGCCACTGTCCTAGCTGCCACTTTGGCAATTGCAAAACTCGGACTCAAAGTAAATGTGACCACGGTTTTGTGCCTGGCTGAAAACATGCCATCTGGATCTGCCACCAGACCTGGCGATGTTGTAAAAATCAGAAACGGCAAGACGGTTGAGGTTCTAAACACTGACGCCGAGGGTCGACTGGTTCTAGCGGATGGTCTCTCATATCTATCCGAGCTCAAACCTGATCACATTGTGGATGTCGCAACCTTGACTGGAGCTGCCACCATCGCACTCGGTAAACGCCACACTGGCCTGATGGGACAGGGCGCTGCAATAGAAGAGGTTAAGCGAGCTGCTGAAGCGGCCAGCGAATTGGTTTGGCACATGCCGCTTGCGCAGGAGCTAAAGGAAACCTTGAATAGCGATTTGGCAGATATGACAAATGTGAAGATCGGTAATAAGGCCGGTGGGATGTTGGTCGGTGGTTTGTTCCTGCAGGAGTTTGTGGCTAAAGATGCCTCCTGGGCACACCTAGACATCGCCTCCGCTGCCAACAATGAGGGCTCCCCCTACTCGGTCTATCCAGCTGGGGCTACCGGAGTGATGATTAGAACACTGGTTGAGCTGGCTAAAAATCTCGCTAACTAGCAGGTAGTAGACTTCATAGCTGTTTCAACAAGATGGAGCCGATGTGGCCGAACACAATTTTGACCTAGTAATCCTTGGAGCAGGTTCTGGCGGTTACTCAGCCGCCCTCCGCGCTGCACAGCTTGGCATGAGCGTTGCACTTATTGAAAAAGACAAACTGGGTGGCACCTGCCTTCACCGCGGATGTATTCCAACCAAGGCTCTGCTCCACTCAGCTGAAGTAGCTGACACCACTCGCGAGGCCGCTAACTACGGAATTCAAGCAACTTTGCAGGGCATCGATATGACTGCAGTAAATAAGTATCGAGACTCCATCATCGACAAGCTTTACAAGGGCCTAACCGGACTAGTTGGCGGAAAGTCAATTACTTACGTAACTGGAGAAGGCAAGCTCACTGGACCAAAGACAGTTTCGGTTGGAGCTGATAACTACACCGGTAAGAATGTTCTCCTCGCTACCGGATCTGTAACCAAAACTCTTGGAATTGAAATTGGCGGCAGAGTCATTACCTCCGATCAAGCACTGCTGATGGACTTCGTCCCAAGAAGAGTCGCAGTGTTGGGCGGCGGTGTAATTGGTGTTGAGTTCGCATCCATTTGGCGCAGCTTTGAAGCTGAAGTTGTAATCGTTGAAGGACTAGACCGTCTTGTTCCAAATGAAGATCCGGCAATCAGCAAGGCTCTTGAGCGTGCTTATAGAAAGCGTGGAATTGAAACCAAGCTTGGCAGCAAGTTCAAGACCGTTACGCAAACCCCGACCTCTGTCGAGGTTGAACTTGAAAGCGGAGAGAAAGTCTCAGCTGACATTCTGCTTGTGGCAGTCGGCCGCGGTCCAAATGCAACTGGATTTGGTTTTGAACAGCAAGGCATCCAAATGGATCGCGGTTGGGTTCTAACGAACGATCGCCTCCAGACCAACCTGCCTGGCGTTTATGCCGTTGGTGACATCGTGCCAGGCTTGCAGCTTGCACACCGCGGATTTATGCAGGGAATTTTCGTTGCAGAGGAGATCGCAGGTCTCAAGCCCAAGAAGGTTGACGAAATGGGAATTCCACGAGTCACTTACTGTGAGCCGGAAATCGCTTCGATTGGTCTCACCGAAGCACAGGCCAAAGAGAAATACGGCAACGATGTTTCCATTTATGAATACAACTTGGCTGGAAATGGCAAGAGCAACATCTTGGGAACTGCTGGTGTGATCAAGTTGATTCGAAAGAACAACGGTCCAGTGGTCGGTTTCCACATGATCGGATCCAGAGCGGGCGAACAAATTGGTGAAGCGCAGCTAATCGTTAATTGGGAAGCTTACCCAGAGGACGTAGCACCATTAGTTCACGCACACCCAACCATGAACGAAGCAATTGGCGAGGCACACCTTGCGCTCGCTGGAAAACCCCTTCACGCACACGCATAAAGACAGGTAAAGAAGATGGCAGATGTAGTTCTCCCAGCACTGGGTGAATCCGTAACCGAGGGAACTGTTACCCGCTGGCTCAAGAAGGTTGGCGACACCGTTGCTGTCGATGAACCACTGGTTGAGATTTCAACCGACAAAGTTGACACCGAGATTCCAAGCCCGGTTGCTGGTGTAGTCCAGCAGATCATGGTGAAGGAAGATGAGACTGTTGCAGTTGGTGCAGTGCTTGCCGTTGTCGGCGATGGAGCTGCTGCACCAGCAGCTCCTGCCGCTCCTGCAGCTCCAGTCGCTGCTCCGGTTGCACCACCGGCTCCGCCTGTTGCTGCACCTGTAATTCCGGCTCCAATTCCAGCAGCGCCTGTTTCAACGCCGGTGATTCCTGCACCCGTTCAGGCTGCGCCTGCACCGGTGGTAGCTGCTCCTGTAGTTACTCCCCCGGCACCAGCAGCTACTGCGTCCAATGTGTCGGACCCGAACTACGTAACTCCAATAGTTCGCAAGTTGGCATCCGAAATGGGTGTGAACTTGTCATCCGTTCGCGGCACCGGTGTTGGTGGACGTATCCGTAAAGAAGATGTGCTGGCTGCCGGAAGCGGTAAGGCACCTGTTTCAGCTGCTCCTGTAGCGTCAAGTGCGCTTCGTGGAACCAGAGAATCAATGTCTCGTCTGCGCAAAGTATTGGCAGAGCGTGCTGTTGCTTCAATGCAGCAAACTGCACAGCTCACTTCGGTCGTTGAGGTTGACGTGACAGGTATTGCCCAACTTCGCGATCGAATCAAGAATGACTTCTTGGCAAAGACTGGTAACAAGCTCAGCTTCATGCCATTCTTCACTCTCGCTGCCGCCGAGGCGCTGAGAGCGCATCCGAAGATCAACTCTTCTGCTGAGGGTGATCAGATTATTTACCACGATGGTGAAAACATTTCCTTCGCCGTAGATACAGATCGAGGTCTACTAACGCCAGTCATTCGCGACACTGCAGGTCTATCTATCGCGCAGCTGGCTGCTGCAATTGCTGATCTTGCAAATAGAACCCGAAACAACCAATTAAAGCCAGATGAGCTGTCCGGTGGAACATTCACCGTCACAAACACTGGTTCTCGCGGAGCACTATTTGATACTCCGGTTGTCTTCTTGCCACAATCAGCAATTCTTGGAACTGGAATCGTGACAAAGCGACCAGCAGTTGTTTTGGACGCTGATGGTAATGAAGCAATCGCAATTCGTTCGATGGTTTACCTAGCACTGAGCTATGACCACAGAATCATCGATGGTGCTGATGCAGCCCGCTACCTGAGCGATGTGAAGAAGCGTCTTGAGGAAGCAAGGTTCGAAGCAAACCTTGGCATCTAATTCTTTTTGGGCTGACTTTAGAGATTAGTCATGCCTAGATTCGAAAGAGTTGCATTCAATCCCAACTTTCTGCCATATGCGGAAGGGTTTGCTTTGCAGCAGCAAGTTCACGCTGAAGTTGTTGCTGGTAAAAGAGAAGACACTGTTTTGTTACTAGAGCATAAAAGCGTCTACACCGCTGGAAAACGAACCGAGGCGAGTGAGCTTCCCGATGACGGCTCTGATTTTGTAGAAACAAACCGAGGCGGAAAAATAACCTGGCATGGGCCAGGTCAGCTGGTCGGCTACCCAATCATGCACCTACCAAAGCCGATCGACGTTGTGGCTTACGTGCGCTACCTAGAACAAACCCTGATAGACGTGATTGCTGAATTCGGGATTGCCGGCATTAGGGTTCCGGGCCGAACCGGCGTTTGGGTGGAGACTCCCAGAGGGGCCGAGAAGGTTGCTGCTATTGGTATTCGGGTTTCCGAAAAGGTCACAATGCACGGTTTTGCTCTAAATTGCAGTAATTCGCTGGAGCCTTTTGAGCACATTGTTGCCTGTGGCATAGCCGATGCCAAGGCCACCACCTTGAGTGTTTTAGCATCTAGGGAGATAACTCCGCTCGATGCAGCTAGCCTGATTGAGCAGAAAATGGGAGAAATACCAAATGCCAGAGGCTAAACCAGAGCGCAAGCTACTTCGTCTAGAAGTGCGCAATAGCTCTGTGCCAATCGAGCGAAAACCGGAGTGGATCCGCACGACCGCCAAAATGGGGCCCGAATATAAGCAGCTGCATTCTTTGGTAAAAGATCAAGATCTTCACACCGTTTGCCAAGAGGCAGGCTGCCCAAACATTTTTGAGTGCTGGGAAGATCGCGAAGCGACATTCCTGATTGGTGGATCGCAGTGCACCAGAAGATGTGATTTCTGTCAGATTGACACAGGTCGCCCGGCTGCTTTCGATGCAGATGAGCCAAGAAGAGTTGGTGAGTCGGTTGCAAAGATGCAACTTCGCTACGCGACCGTAACTGGTGTTGCTAGAGACGACTTGCCCGATGAGGGTGCTTGGCTATACGCCGAAACCATAAGACAAATTCACCAGCAGTCTCCTGGCACTGGTGTGGAGATTCTGGTGCCAGATTTTTCAGGTAATCCAAAACACCTAGGGCAAGTCTTTGATGCACTCCCAGAAGTTTTTGCACACAACGTAGAAACAGTGCCGAGAATTTTCAAGCGAATCCGTCCCGCTTTTGATTACAACCGCTCGATGGATGTCATCACTCAGGCTCGAAACTATGGGCTTGTAACCAAGTCGAATCTGATTCTTGGCATGGGTGAAGAAATTGAAGAAGTAGTAACTGCCCTTCACGATCTCCACAATGCCGGAACAGACATCGTGACTATTACGCAATACCTTCGCCCCAGTCCCCGCCACCACCCCGTCGAGCGCTGGGTGAAGCCAGAGGAATTCATAGAGCTCGCAAAGATTGCCGAAGGCATTGGCTTTTTGGGAGTTCTAGCAGGACCACTGGTTCGCTCCAGCTACCGAGCAGGCAGATTATGGGCAACCAGCATGATTGCGAAGGGTCGCCCAATCCCAGATAACCTTCGCCACTTGGCCGAGAAGGTCGAATTCGCTCAAGCCAGTGCGATTGCCTAACTAAACTAGGCGCGTGGCTAAGAAAGAGAAGCAACCTGGCAGGCTGAAGCAGCTTTGGCAGGTTTACAAAATAACCGCTAAAAACGATCCCTCCAGTGTTTGGGTATCCCTGCTTGGTTTCTTGCTGGCAGTAGCAGCAGGTCTGGTGATGGGCTACTTCGTCTTTGGTGGGGAGCCTTGGTCATTCACGCTGTGGACCATCTCTGGTGTGACTAGCGGAATCTTGATTGCCATGATCATCATGTCCAAGCGCGCCGAACGCAGTGCATACAAGCAAATTGAAGGTCAGCCAGGTGCGGTGTCGGCAGTATTGAATTCACAAATCCGTCGCTCTTGGCGAGCAAACCCGACTCCGATCGCGATTAGCCCAAAGACTCGGGAGGCCGTCTATCGAATGATTGGACGTCCTGGAGTTGTCTTGATTGGGGAGGGTGAATCAGTAAGGGTTTCCCAAATGCTGCAGGATGAAGCCCGAAAAGTGCAGAGAATTGCGCCTGGGGTAACAATCCATCAAATTAAGGTGACTTTGGATGACTCAGGAGTTCGTCTTTACAACCTTCTGAAAACCATTTACAAGCTCAAAAAGAGCCTTCGCCGGGCCGAAGTGACCGCGGTTGCCAACCGTCTAGAGTCCCTAGGCGGGCTATCCATACCAATCCCCAAGGGTATCGACCCCATGAAGGTCAGACCGCCTAAGCGCAAGGGTTAACATTCCTGAAACAATTCCCCGCTAGGTTTTTACTCGTTCCCTCCGGGATCTAGGCCACCGAAGAGAGAGAAACCTATGTTTAAAAACGCATCCGAAGTACTCAAGTACATCAAGGAACACGATGTGAAGTTCGTTGATGTTCGTTTCACCGACCTACCGGGAGTCCAGCAGCACTTTAATCTTCCCGTATCTCAAATCAACGAAGACTTCTTCGCTGATGGTCAGTTGTTTGATGCATCATCAATTCGTGGATTCGCATCTATTCACGAAAGTGATATGCAGCTAATTCCAGATGTCTCAACTGCCTGGATTGACCCATTCCGCGTTGAGAAGACTCTGATCATTAATTTCGACATTTATAACCCTCGCAATGGTGAGCTATACCACCGCGACCCTCGTCAGGTTGCTCACAAAGCTGAGCGTTATCTGCAGTCCACCGGCATCGCCGACACTGCATTCTTCGCCCCTGAGGCCGAATTTTTCATCTTCGATGAGGTTCGCTATGAAGTAAAGTCCAACACCGCTTTCCACTTAGTTGACTCAATTGAGGGAACTTGGAACTCTGCGCGAGTTGAAGAGGGCGGAAACCTAGGTAACAAGACTCCATTCAAGGGTGGCTACTTCCCTGTTCCTCCTGTTGACCACCTTGCTGATATCCGTGATGCAATTGTGTTGGAGCTCGAAGCAGCTGGCCTAGACGTTGAGCGTTCACACCACGAGGTGGGCACTGCTG
>JACCED011981230.1_pt1 | contig 24045 bp, 25 predicted proteins | sample 7455021 | NCBI WGS metagenome assembly JACCED01 (sample SAMN15323456, study PRJNA562643) | freshwater metagenome | isolation source: river surface water | place: USA:Blue River Watershed | collected 2017-08-19
ATGCCGACAGCGCGTCCAGCGCCTTCAACGGCAGCACGGCTTACAGCCCGAACACCCAAAACACGTATGCACCTGGCGCGCCCCGCAGCGTGATGGTGGGTCTGACCAAATCGTTCGGAGACCGATGATGAATTTCCGGCACACCTCTCTGGGCCGAAGGGCACTGGCCCTGTGCATGCTGTTTCTGACCGTGTCCGCCTTCGCCCAGACCCCGGGCACGAGCCCAGGCACGAACCCAGGCCCCGGCGCCGGGCACGCCCGCCACGCACGGCCCCAACTGGCCACGGGAGCGGCCATTGCGCCCGATGGCCGCCTGTGGGTGGTGGGACTCAATGCGCAGGCCCAGCTGTTTGTGCAAAGCACGCCCCTGGGCGGGGCTGTGCAGTGGAGCCCGGCGCGCGTGCTCGACACCGGCAAGGACCCGATGGCGGCCGATGGCGAAAGCCGCCCGAAGATCGCCTTTGGTCCGAACGGCTGGACGGTGATCAGCTACACCATGCCCTTGTCCAGGCCCTTCACCGGCTTCATCCGGATGCTGCGCAGCAGCGATGGCGGTCAGACTTTTGGCGCGCCCTTCACGGTGCACCAGGACCGACAGGAGATCACCCACCGCTTCGATGCCATCGCCTTCGATGCCCAGGGGGTGCTGCACACCCTGTGGATCGACAAGCGTGACCAGCCCCCCAAAGGGTCGACGCAGAAGTATGCGGGCGCCGCCATCTACCGCAACGAGTCAAAGGACGGTGGGCAGACTTTTGGGCCCGACACCAAACTGGCCGACCACTCCTGCGAGTGCTGCCGTATCGGGCTGGCGCGCAACCCGCAGGGGCAACTGCAGGCAACCTGGCGGCATGTGTTCGAGGACAACGTCCGCGACCATGCCTTCACCCCCGTGTCGGCAGCGCCCAACCGCATCACCCGCAGCACCTTCGACCAGTGGCAGATCAACGCCTGCCCGCACCACGGGCCCGGTCTGGCCCTGCGGTCTGCGCCTGCCGGCCATGGTTACCACACGGTCTGGTTCGGCATCCGCAAGGTGGACGGCCAGGACCAGCCCGGCGTGCGCTACGCCCATCTGGATGCGCAGGGCCAGCCCTTGCCGCACACCGTTCGGCAGTTGCCCGACGCGCGCGCCGAACATGCCGATGTGCTCTCCGACGGGCAGCAGGTGGCCGTGGTCTGGCGCAGCAGCGAAGGGGCCACGACCACACTCAAGGCCTGGTTGTCCAGAGATGGCGGGCAAAGCTTCCAGCTCAAAATACTCGGGCAGACCACCGGCTACAACGACCACCCCCGCCTGGCCCAAAGCGGCCCCCGGATGGTGGTGGTCTGGCGCACCACACAGGAGATTCAGGTCCATGACATCACGTTTTGAGCCCTTTGCCGCCCTGCTGCTGGCCTGGGCCTGTGGCGCCCCGCAGGTGCTGGCACACACTGCAGGCCACCCGGGCCACGCACACCACGCAGCACACGCGGGAGCGCAACAGACCACAGGCGCCGCGCGCAGCGTGCTGCCATTTGACGAAACCACCTGGGCACAGCTCTTGTCCCAAGGGCCGCGCCCTGCGGCCTACCTGTTCACCACCTCTTACTGCAGCACCTGCCCTGCGGCATTTGCGGTGCTGCATGACGCGGTGAAAGGCCGGACCGCCAGGCCACCGCTGAACGCGGTGATGATGGACGTGGCCGGTCCGCAGGCCCTGCGCCATGCGGCGCATTTCAAGGGCATGTCGCAGATGTACGCCTTCGATGGCTTTGAACCGGCCATCCGCCAGGCGGTGGACCCGGCCTGGCCCAACGTCACGCCCTATGTGGTGCTGGTGGACGCTAAGGGGCAGACACAGCGGGTGATCGGCCCGCCCTCGCCACAGATGCTGCGGCGCTGGCTCTCGACCCCTTGATCGCGATCCCTGGATCGGACCACCCCGGCGCATCGGCGAGGCGTGCGTGAGGCCATGCCCGGTCCGTCAGTTTCCTGCCATGGGCACTCTGGTTTAATGCCATCCATCGGCATCGAGGAGCCCCCCATGAGCGACACATCTGCCTTTGGTTTTGGAAAATTCGTCCCCGGATTCGACTTCCTGCAGAACCTGGCCAAGTCGGCCAGCGGGCCGGCTGCCGCCACGGGGGCGGTGCCCGGCATGTCCAGCTGGGTGGCCCCCACCTTGAGCGTCGAAGAACTCGACAAGCGCATCCAGGAACTCAAGGCGGTGCAGTTCTGGCTGGAACAAAACGGCACCGCGCTCAAGGCCACCATCCAGGCGCTGGAGGTGCAGAAGATGACGCTCACCACCCTGCAGGGCATGAACGTCAACATGGCCGAACTGGCCAAGGCCTTCACCGCCCGCGCCCCCCAGGCGTCCGCACCGGCCGCAGAGCCCACGCCAGCGCCCGCAGCGCAAGCCCCGGCAGAACCTGCCCCGAGGTCTGAGCCCAAGCCTGCACCCAAGGCCAAACGCAGCAGCCAGGCGCGGGCGGGTCAGCCTGCCGCCGGCGCCGCGGTGGACCCGATGCAGTGGTGGGGATCGCTCACCCAGCAATTCCAGAACATCGCCTCGGCGGCCATGCAGGATGTGGCCGCGCAGTCGATGAAAAACCCCAAAGCCGAAGCACCGGCCAAGCCAGCCACCGCCGGCAAGTCCGCCAGCCGGTCCACGGGCCAGACTGCGCCGCGCAAACCGGCCGCGAAAAAATCCGCGCCCGCCAAAACACGCAGCGCCCGGACATGAAACTCTTTCCGTGCGGACACGCCACGCACCCGCAGTGGCGCATGGCCGCCGGGCTGGCCATCGCGCAGCTGCGTGCGCAGATGGCGCTGCCGGACTACGCCAGCGCCCCCACACTGGGCCTGCTCTACATCACCGACCGCTACGCCAGCGACGCGCAAGCCATCCTGGACCATGTGCGCGAAGAACTGCCGCAGGTGCAGCACTGGGCAGGCACCACCGGCGTGGGCATCTGCGCGCACCAGGCCGAATACTGGGACGAACCGGCACTGGCCATCCTGCTGTGCGATCTGCCGCCAGAGCACTACCGGGTGTTTTCGGGCGTGGCCCCCTTGCCCCCTGCGGCGGCGAGCGGATGGCGAGCGCGCACCGCCCTCGTGCATGCCGAACCGCAGACGCCCGAGCTGGCCGAGCTGCTGGCCGAACTGGCCGACCGCACCAGCGAGCGTTTTCTGTTTGGTGGACTGGCCTCGGCACGCGGCGATGCACCCCAGTTTGCGGTGCAGGGCGCGGCGTCCGGCGGCTGCTTTGTGGGCGGGCTCAGCGGCGTGGCCTTTTCGCCTGAAGTGGCCTGCCTGACGCGGCTCACCCAGGGCTGCCAGCCGGTCGGCGCCGAGCACACCCTCAGCCAGGCAGACGACCTGGTGGCGCTGAAGCTCGACGACGAGCCCGCATTGGACGTGATGCTGCGCGAGCTGGGCATTTCGCTGGACGAGCCCCAGAAAGCGATTGCCGTGGTGCGCCAGACCCTGGTCGGCCTGAGCCTGCCCGGCCAGGCGACGGTGGGCCGCACCGGCCATCTGCAGCAGGAGGTGCGCGTGCGCCACATCGTCGGGCTGGACCCGATGCGCCAAGGCATAGCGCTGGCCGAGCACCTGCAGCCCGGCATGGGGCTGGTGTTCTGCCGACGTAACCCGCAAGCGGCTCGCGCCGACCTGACCCGCATCTGCGCCGAACTGCGCGAAGCACTGGAGCCCGAAAGCCTGCCGCTGGAGGCGGCGCTGCTGCAGGCCGATCAGCCTGCGCAAACCACGCCTGCGGCAGGTCGCCGCATCGCAGGCGCCCTCTACGTCAGCTGCACCGGGCGCGGCGGTGGCCACTTCGGCGGGCCGAGTGCCGAGATGCAGTTCATCCGCCACGCCCTGGGCGATGTGCCGCTGGTCGGCTTTTATGCCGCAGGCGAGATCGCCGGGCACCAGCTCTATGGCTACACCGGGGTGCTAACGGTGTTTGTCAGCGACTGACCAGGCACTGGCCAGAGGTCGCACGGAAGATCACTTCTGCGCGGGTCTTGTTCAGCGTGCTACGTTGGTCGCGTCGGCTTGAGGCTGTTAGCAGACCGGACTGCGGGTTGACGATTGGCTTATTCCGACTCATTGCAGCCCTACATTGTTGAGTCAAGCGGTCATTCGTGAAGTTAGACCGTCGATCTGTAGGGCTGAGCAGTTTGATTTATTCATCAGCCCATAGCGCATTGAGTAAAACCGGGGCAAGCAAAACAGAATACTCAGCCCCGGATTGATAAGCCCGTCAATGCTTCAAGATCAGCAATCTCCAGACCCCTCACCTTATCAATCAACCTGAGGCCATCATGAGCGCATTCAAATGTGGCCAGATCACTGTAAATGCGTTTGACGCAGCCAATGCCGGTGAGCGGATAACTGCATTCGCGTACCACCTTGCTTTCGCCGGTCTTGGTCAACAAATCCATCATCACCCAGGTCTGTTTGGCACCTACTGCTAGGTCCATCGCACCTCCTACCGCAGGAATTGAACCGACCTCGCCGGTACTCCAGTTGGCCAGATCACCCGTAGCCGACACCTGGAAAGCCCCCAGTACACAAATGTCCAGATGGCCGCCGCGCATCATTGCAAAGCTGTCGGCATGGTGAAAATAGGTGCCACCTGGCAGCAGTGTGACTGGTTGCTTGCCCGCGTTGATCAGGTCGAAATCCTCCTGCCCCGGCACAGGCGCAGGCCCCATGCCGAGGATGCCATTCTCGCTGTGCAGGATGACCTCGCGTCCGGCCGGGATGTGGTTGACCACCAGCGTGGGCATGCCGATGCCCAGGTTCACGTAAGCGCCGTCGTGGATGTCCTGCGCAACCAGACGGGCCAGCTCGTCCTTGCTGCGGCGTGGGTAAGTGTTAGCGCCCATCACGCTACCTTTTTGAAGCCGCCACCCTCGGTGGCCACGCGCGAGATCTGCACGATGCGGCTGATGTGGATGCCGGGCGTCACGATGCTTTCGGGGTCAAGTGCGCCCAAGGGCACGACCTCGTGCACCGTCGCCACGGCGCGCTTGGCCGCAGTGGCCATCACCGGGCCGAAGTTGCGCGCCGCCATGCGGTAGCTCAGGTTGCCCCAACGGTCACCGCGCTCGGCCTTGATTAGCGCCAGATCGCCATGGATCGGGTATTCGAGCACGTGGTGTCGGCCGTTGATCTCGCGGGTTTCCTTGCCGCGGGCCAGTTCGGTGCCGTAGCCCGTGGGCGTAAAAAATGCACCTATACCGGCGCCAGCCGCTCGCAAGCGCTCGGCCAGATTGCCCTGCGGCACGAGCTCGAGTTCGATCCGGCCTCTGCGGTAGAGCGCATCGAAAACTTGCGAGTCGGTCTGGCGTGGAAAGCTGCAGATGATCTTGCGCACACGCCCTGTCTTGAGCAGCGCTGCCAGACCGGTGTCGCCGTTGCCCGCGTTGTTGTTGACCACCGTGAGGTCCTTCGCACCTTGCGCGATCAAACCCTCGATCAGTTCGTTGGGGATGCCGGCTGTGCCAAAGCCACCAATCAGCACAGTGGCGCCATCGGACACAGTACCGATGGCCTCGGCGATGCTGGCAACGACCTTGTCGATCATGAGAAATCACATGCTTTCTGAAATGCTGGATGTTCTGCGCGTGAGTCCCGCGTGCGGCGTTTGGCTAGCGCGCCGGCATGTTCTCCAGCGTGTAGACCAGATGCGTTCGCGCATCGGGCGGCACGGGGGGGATCTGGGCATTCCACGCCTCCCATGCCGTCCGCATGATCTGCAGCCTGTCGGGTTGCCTCCGGGCCTGGTTGGCCCTTTCGCGGGCGTCGGACTCAATATTGAACAGGTATTCGTGCTCGTCAATCTTGAGGTATTTCCATTCACCGTCCCGGTAAGCCCGTTGCTGCCTGTGCTTCATACGCCAGAACATCGGGCGCGCAAAAGTTTGCGAAGCCTGCTGGAATGTGGGCACCATCGACACACCGTCAAGCTGGTGCCCTTCGGGCGGACGCGCGCCTGCGATCTCGAGCACCGTCACCGTCCAGTCCATGGTCATGCAATGCTGCTGACAGACCTGCCCTGACTGTGAGATGCCACGTGGCCAGTGCACGATCCAGGGTACTCGGATGCCGCCTTCGGTCAGGTCCATCTTGCCGCCGACCAAAGGCCAGTTATCCGAAAAACGCTCGCCGCCGTTGTCACTGGTGAAGATGATCAGGGTGTCGTCGAGCTGTCCCGTCTCGCGCAGCGCGTCCACCACCCAGCCGATGCCCTCGTCCATCTCACGGATCATGGTGCGGTAGGTTTCCACATTGCCGCCGTCCAGGTGCATGATGTCCTGGATGATGTCCGGATCGATGCGGCCTTGGGCACGGGTTTCCCATGGCCAGTGGGGGGCAGTGTAATGCAGGCTCAGAAAGAATTTCTGGCCACTGGCCGCCCGGTCACGCACATATTGCGCAGCGCGCCTGGAGATCAAGTCGGTCAGATAACCCGGCTCGTCATGAGGCTGGCCATCAAGCTCAAGGTCCGAGCCGGGCCCTCTGGCGTTGTGACCGTAGTAACTCACACCGCCCGACATCGGGCCGAAGTGGTGCATGTAGCCTGATTTTTCGGGGCCGAAGTGCGGACGAAACCCCAGATGCCATTTGCCGATCAAGGCGGTATGGTAGCCCTGCGCTTGGAGCATGGAAGGCATCGTCGGCAAATGCGGATGCAACCCGATCTCGGGATTGCCCCGTGTCGCGCCCAGCAATGGCTCTTCGCTGGCGCCGCGAACCCAGTACTGGTAGCGTCCGGTCATCAGTGCAAAGCGCGTGGGCGAACATACCGGCGAGTTCGAATAGCCGTTGACATAACGCAGGCCATTGGCTGCCAAGCGGTCCAGCACCGGCGACACCGGTCCGGATTCGGCATCTCGGCCACCGTAACAGCCCAGGTCGGCATAGCCCAGGTCGTCGGCGACGATGAACACGAAATTGGTCATGCGCTGGCGCCTTCAAACGGGTACGGGCGTGCCCTGATGGGCCTGGAGTGTCCAATGTGCTGGCGCGCTGCCGTCACCGTCGGCAGACCACACCGTCATGAACAGGCTGCGCACCTGCCTGGCTTGCCCGTCCTTGCTGACCTCGGCCGACATGCGACCCGTGACCACCGCGCAGTGGCCAGCCAGCCGGACCTGCAGGTCGTCAAACTGCAAGGACAGGTATTTCAGGCTTCCGCTTTGGAGTTTGGCCAGGTAACTGGTTTTAGTGTCACTGGCGGCGGTCGAGTGCACATAGACCAGGTCGTCAGCCAGCAGAGTCTGCAGTGCAGCGCCGTCGCCTGCGAGCAGGGCCTGGCGGCGTTGTTCTTCGGCACGCAGGACGGCTTGCACCCCCGCACCATCGGATGGTGTCAAAACCATGTCATTCCATCTTGATGTTGGCGCGGCGGACGACTTCGCCCCATTTGGGAATTTCCTTGCGCACCCAGTCCCCGAACGCGGCCGACGTGCTGGTCTGCAGGTACACACCCATCTGCGCAAAGCGCTGGGCCAGACCCGGTTCAGCCAGGGCCTTGGCCACTTCGGCGTTGAGCCGCTCCACGACCCCGGCAGGCAGGGACGCCGGCCCCACCAGACCCGCCCAATCACGCACATCGAACTGCGGGTAGCCAGCCTGCGCGAAGGTCGGTGTGTCGGGCAGCACCTCCAGCCGATCTGCAGAGGTCACGGCGATCGGGCGCAGGCGCCCGCTCTTGATGTGAGGTAGGGCCGATGCCAGCGATGCAAACATCATGTCGGATTGCTCGCCGACCAGGTCCTGCAGTGCCGCCACCGGGCCACGGTAAGGCACGTGCAGGATGAACGTGCCGGTGAGTTGCTTGAAGTATTCGCCCATCAGGTTCGCGGGCGAGCCCGTGCCACCGGAGCTGTAGACCAGCTTGCCCGGGCTCTTGCGGGCCAGCGCCATCAGATCGCCCATGTCGCGCACGTCCATGCTGCTGCGCACGACCAGCACGTTGTACGTCCACTGGGTCTGGCCGATAGGCACCAGATCCTTGAGGGTGTCGTAGGGCATCTTCGCCACCAGGGCAGGCAGCACGGTGTGCGGCATGAACATGATGCCCAGGGTGTGGGCATCGCTGCTTTTGGCCACCTGATCCATGCCGATCAGGCCCGTTCCCCCGGAACGGTTTTCGACATAAAAGGACTGTCCGAACACCTTGCCCAGTCGATCAGCGATGTGCCTGGCCAGCGGGTCCCATGGGCTGCCCGCAGCCGAGGGCACCACGATGCGCACCGGCTTGGAAGGCCAGGCTTGGGCCTGGGCGCCCGGTGCGATACAGGCGCCCATGGCCGCAGCCCCGAGCTTCTGCAAAAATTGACGACGCATGGTCATGGCAATGGCCTCAGTCCAGCTTGACGCCGGCCTTGCGGATCGCCTGACCCCAAAGGGCATCGTCCTGCTTGAGGAAGGCCGCAAACTCGGCTGGCGTCTGGGCCTTGAGCTCACCGCCAAAGGCGCGCCAGCGGGCGATCAGTTCGGGGTTTTGCGCCGCAGCTTTCTGCATGGCATCGCCCAGCTTGGCGACGATCGGTGCTGGCGTACCGGCTGGTGCAAACAGACCAATCCAGGCGGTGGGCGCGTAGTCGGGCAAACCGGCTTCGGCAAAGGTCGGAACGTCCGGGAAGTTGGGATGCCGCGTTTTGCCCGTCAGCGCCAGGATCTTGAGCTTGCCAGCGCGCACGTTGCCAATCGCTGCAGGCAGGGCATCAAAGATCACATTGACCTGACCTGCCACCAGATCGGCATAGGGGCTGGTGGTGTTGTAGGGCACGAACTCGATCTTCACGCCGGAATTCGAGGCAAACCATTCGCCGGCCAGGTGAGAGTAGCTGCCGATGCCCGAGGTGGCGGCGGTGACAGAACCGGGTTGCTTCTTGAGGCGCTCGATCAGTTCTTTCGCACTCTTCTCAGGCAGACTGGGATGGGCGGTCAGTGCGGTGTTGAGCAGGCCCACGATGCTGATGGGCACATAGTCGCGCTCGACCTTATAGGGCACCTTGGCGCCGTAGGTGTAGGGCACCACCGACATCGAGGTGGTCGAACCCATGACCAGGGTGTAACCGTCGGGAGTGGCCTTGGCGCCGGCTTCCATGCCGATCATGGTGGATGCGCCCGGGCGGTTTTCCACCACCACCGATTGGCCCAGCACCCTGGTCAGCTCCTGTGCGATCTCGCGGGTGTTGGCGTCCGGGCCGGTGCCGGCAGCGAACGGGGCAATGATCTTGACCGGCTTGTTGGGGTAGTCCTGTGCGATGGCGGGCAAGGCGCTGACCAGGGCCAGGGCCAAAGCGGCCAGGCCCACGCGGCGGGTGGTGCGATTCATGGGGTTGTCTCCTTTGTCGTTTGTGCGCAAGACCGAAGGGTCTGGTCGAATTCTGAACAAATCCATTTTTTCTCATAATGGGAGAAACCATTAGTTTTTTATCCATTTATCAAGCATAGAATCCACCGAGTTTTCATGAATCAGGAGACCCGCCATGTCCAATCCTCTGGGTCAGCGCAACGCCTTGGTGTTCAGTCACATGGGCTTTTATGTGCGCGACATTGGTCGCATGACACGCTTTTACCGAGACGTGATGTGCTTCTTTGAGACCGACCGCGGATTGCTGGGAGCGGTGGAACTGGTGTTCCTCAGCCGCGATCCGTCCGAACACCACCAGATCGTGCTGGCCACGGGGCGGCCAGCGGACCTGTCGTTCAGTGTGATCAACCAGATCTCATTGCGTGTGCCCGATCTGGCCACATTGCGCGAAGTGCGCAACCGCGCCCAGGCCGACCCGGACGTGACCGATCTGGTGACAGCCACACACGGCAACGCCGTGTCGATCTACTTTCGCGACCCCGAAGGTAACCGCCTGGAGGTCTTCATGGACATGCCCTGGTACTGCGAGCAACCCCTGCGCGAGCCCATCGACCTAGACCAGAGCGACGAGGCCGTGATGGCCGCCGCTGAAGCACTGGCGCGCAGCCGCCCCAAATTCCGCACCCGCGCCCTGTGGGTCGTCGAGATGGAGCAGCTGATGGGATACAAGGCATGAACACGCAGTTCGATGTGGCCATCATCGGCTACGGCCCCGCAGGTGCCACGCTGGCCAACCTGCTGGGACAGTACGGCTTGCGCGTACTGGTGCTCGAACGCGATGCCGAGATTTACCCGCTCCCACGTGCCATCCACTTTGATGGCGAAGTCATGCGGGTCTTCGAGACGGCTGGCCTGCGCCGCGAAGTCGAAGCCATCTCGCGCCCTGGCCTCAAGGGCATGTACTTCAATAACGCCGCAGGGGAGACCCTGCTGATCCGCGCCGGGACAGCCGAGCGCGGCCCGCACGGCTGCGCGACCAACCATTACTTTCACCAGCCCGAACTCGAGGCGGTGCTGCGGGCTGGCCTGCGACGCTACCCGCAAGTGGAGGTGCACACCCGCCACGAGGTCACAGGCCTCGAAGACGGGGCCGAGCACGCCTCGCTGCAGGTCAAGGACCTGCAAACCGGCCAGACCCGCACGGTGCTGGCACGGTATGTGGTGGGCTGCGACGGTGCGCGCTCGCTCACCCGCAAGGCGATCGGCACGACCATGATCGACCTGGGTCTGCACCAGCCCTGGCTGGTGTTCGATGTGCGTTTGAAAACCGATGTGCCCGGCCTGCCCGACCACACGGTGCAACACTGCGACCCAGCGCGCCCCATGACCTACTGCAACGTGACGGGCAACCGACGCCGCTGGGAAATCATGCTGATGCCCGGTGACGACCCCGAGCAGCTGGTGAAACCCGAAACGCTGTGGAGGCTAGTTAGCAAGTGGGTGACTCCCGAGCAGGCCGACATCGAGCGCGCCGTGATCTACACCTTCCACTCGGTGATGGCCGAGACCTGGCGCAAGGGCCGCCTGCTGCTGGCCGGTGACGCCGCCCACCAGACGCCCCCTTTTCTGGGCCAGGGAATGTGCGCCGCCATCCGTGACGCATCGAATCTGGCCTGGAAACTGGAAGCCGTACTGCGTGGTCGTGCGAAGGATGCCCTGCTTGACACCTACGGCAGCGAACGCGCACCGCATGTGCACGCCTTCATCGATCTGGCCGTCAAGCTCGGTGGCATCATCCAGACCACCGACCCGCAAGCCGCTCGCGAACGGGATGCGAAGTTCAAAGCCGGCCAGCCCGAAATCTTCCAGTTCCCGACGCCACGGCTGGGCCCGGGTGTGTGGCAGGGGGACAACGCAGCTGTGGCGCAAGTTTTCCCTCAACCAAGACTGGCTGATGGGCGCCTGCTGGACGCCCTGCTGGGTCTAAAGTTTGCCGTGATCGGCGAACCGGCCATGCTCGACAGCGTGCGCGAAGAAACCCGTGAGCACTGGCAGGTGCAAGGCGTCGTGGTGCTGCCCGCACGCGATGCGGAAATCGTGGGCTGGCTGCAGCAGCACGGCGTGCGTGCGGTGCTGCTGCGCCCGGACAGGTACATTGCCGGCACCGCACAAAGCGCTAGCGAGCTCGATGGCATCAGCACCTTGCTGCCTGCTGCAGGCGCCCTGGTCCACTGACGCTCTGAATTGCCGATGACCGACAAAACCGATTCCAGCCTCGCCCGCATGCTCGGCGTGCTGGACTTTTTCTCCGAGCAGCGCCTGCACTGGAGCGCCGAAGACATTGCAGACACCCTGGGCGTGTCCTTGCCCACCAGCTACCGCTACCTCAAGACCCTGAGCGATGCCGGTCTGCTGCGGCGCGGCAGCGATGCGCAGTTCACGCTGGGGCCACGTATCGTCGTGCTCGATCACTTCATCCGCCAGGCCGATCCGGTACTTCAGTGCGGCATCCCGTTCATGAAAGAGCTGGTGTCGCAGACCGGTTTCGATTGCGTGGTTTCCAGCCTGCATGGCGACCAGCTGCTCGACACCCACCGCGAGTACGGCAGCATGCCCGCCGACCTGAGCTACGGCCGTGGCCGGCCACGGCCGCTTTTTCAGGGTGCTGCGCCCAAAGTCATCCTGGCGGGTATGCCGTCGTCACAGCTGCACAGGATTTTTGACGCTCACCTGAACGAGATCACCGTTGCGGGCCTGCCGAGCGAATGGGCCGGCTTCCGACGCTACTTCAGCCAAATCCGCAAGAACGGTTTTTACTTTTCGAATGGCGAGCTCGAAGCCAACCTCGCAGCCATCGCGGCGCCGCTGCAGCAAGCCGATGGCACCGTCATCGGCGCCCTTTCGCTGGTCACCACCGTGCAACGCATGGCCGTGATCGATCGCACCAAACTCACCCCCCTCATCCAACGAGCAGCGCGTGAAATCTCCGCTCGGCTGCACTGACCGCCTTTTCCTTACCTTCACAAGAAAGCCAGACCATGAAACTCATCAGCTTCCTGAACCAGGGCGTGTCCTCTTACGGCGTCGTCGGCGGCGACGACGTGCTCGACCTCACGCCCATCCTCGGCGCGCAAGCGCCAGACCTGAAAACGCTGATCGCAAAAAACCTGTTGGGTGCCGCGGCCGAAGCAGCCAAGACGCACAAGCCCACCCTCAAATTTTCAGAACTGACAATGCTGCCCGTGATCCCCAACCCCGGCCAGATCTTCTGCATCGGCTTGAACTACGGCGAGCATGTGCGCGAAACCGGTCGCGAAGTCACTGAAGTGCCGACCATCTTCATCCGCCTGGCCGATTCGCAGGTCGCTCACGGCCAGGACATCCTGCGCCCGGCCGAATCCCACCGCCTGGACTACGAAGCCGAAATCGCCGTCATCATCGGCCAGGGTGGACGGCGCATCAAGGAAGAAGATGCCTGGAAACACATCGCCGGCTACAGCTGCTACAACGACGGCTCGGTGCGCGACTGGCAGGTGGCCACCTCGCAGTGGACCCCCGGCAAGAACTTCTGCAAGACCGGCGGCTTCGGCCCCTGGATGGTCACCAGCGACGAGATCGCACCCGGTCAGGTGATGCGGTTGCAGACGGTGCTCAACGGCCAGGTGCTGCAGGACACCACCACCGACAAGATGATCCACAGCATCCCGCGCCAGATCGCCTACATCTCCACTTTCATCCCGCTCTCGCCGGGCGATGTGATCGTGACCGGCACCCCCGGTGGCGTGGGCAACAAGCGCAACCCGCAGATCTTCATGAAGCCCGGCGATGTCTGCGAGATCGTGGTCGACGCGATCGGCACGCTGCGCAATGGCATCCGCGACGACGCCTGATGTTCTGAAGCCCTTCCCCCACGCAACACAGGAGCCCCAATGCATCTCACTTCCTCAGCGTGCTTGAAACCTATTCTCTGCATCGCCTGCGTTATGTTCGGTTCTATTGGTCTTGGCCATCAGGCGCTGGCTGCCGATGCGTTTCCAACACGGCCTTTGCAGTTTGTGGTGCCTTTTGCTGCAGGGGGCGGCCTCGATGCCAATGCACGGCAGTTCGCGCAAGCCTTTTCAGGGGTGCTTCGACAGCCCGTCAGTGTCATCAACCGCGATGGTGCTGCAGGCACCATCGGTCTGCAGACTGTGGCCAGTGCCCGGCCAGATGGCTACACGCTCGCTTTCACGCCCGCAGTGTCCTTGACCAGTGAGCCCCACCGGATCAAGACACTGGGTTATCAGCTCGGCTCGTTTAAGCCGGTGTGCCAGGTGTTTGACAACATTTTCGCCATCGCTGTCACAGGCAACTCTGCTTATAAGACGGTTGCCGATCTGCTGCAGGACGCCGCCCGACAGCCTGGCGCTGTGAGCTACGGTACATCTGGGACGGGCTCCATCCCGCACCTGGGCACATCCGACATCGAGGCTTCGGCCAAGGTAGACATGACCCATGTGCCTTACAAAGGCGATGGACCGATGCTGCAAGACCTGCTGGCCGGACGGCTGAGCTTTGGCGCTGTGCTGGCCAGCTCCATCAACCCCCAGCTGCAGGCGGGCTCCTTGCGACTGCTGGCGGTGTATTCCGACAGGCGCCACCCGTCATTTCCCCAGGTGCCAACCCTGACCGAATCCGGCGTGCCGGTTGTTCAGCTGAGTTTTGGCGGGCTGCTGGTGCATGCTGCCACGCCTGCCGATGTGGTCGCCGTGCTGGAAGCCGGTTGCGAGAAAGCCATCCAGTCACCCGGCTACAGAGAATGGGCGCAAAAAGCCAATCAGGTGGTGGATTTCAAACCATCCAGTGGCTTTGAAGCTCGCCTGCGTCAAGACAGCCAGTCCAAGGCCACGACCCTCAAACGCCTGGGACTGTGAGCCCACCCACAAAGAGCCAACACCTAATGGTCGATACCCAGAATTATTTCCACCGCATGTTGCGTGGCGAAACGCCGCGTCCACCCGTCCTCACTTTGCTGGGCAGCCGAATTGATGCTGTTGATGTCGCCGCAGGCACCCTGATTGCCACCTACGATGCACGCCCCGATTTCCGCAATCCTGCGGGGACAATGCAAGGCGGGATGTTGAGTGCCATGCTGGACGACATGACCGCCAGCCTGGTGGATGCAACATTGACCGCCGGACAAGGCGTGGCCACACTGAATCTGAACGTTTCATTTCTCCGGCCAGCGCAGGTCGGGACTTTGCAGGGCGAGGCACGCATGCTGCGTCGAGGTCGTGACGTTTGTCATGTGATGGGCACACTGCTGCAAGATGGCAAAGAAGTGGCCACCGCTGTAGCGGTTTGCAAAGTGATTTGAAATTGAAAAATGCTTCCACCTACGTTGCAGCCCCGTCTAACAGGGCATATGCTCAGCCATAGTCTTCGATTGACTGCCGTGGGGAGCAGACATGTGTGACAGCTCATGGCCGGTATCAGTCATTCATCGTTGTAAGCTGATGGCTGCTCTCGCTGCCAATCAGCCCCTCACTTCAGGACATCAGCACCACCACATCAGCCAAGTCCGCGCAAAGCCAGATTTCAGACGCCCCGTGCCCTGTCGCTCTTGAACTGCGCCCGGAAAGCGCTGAACTGCCCGGCATCCAGCGATTCGCGCACCTCGCGCATCAGGTTCAGGTAGTAGTGCAGGTTGTGGATGGTCGTCAGCATGGGGCCGAGCATTTCGCCGCAGCGGTCCAGGTGGTGCAGGTAGGCGCGGCTGAAGCCCTCACGCCCGCCCTGGTCCCACGGCACGCCCGAAGTGCCCGCGCAGGCGTGGCAGGTGCAGCTGGGGTCCAGCGGCTGCGGGTCGTTCTTGTGGCGGGCGTTGCGCAGTTTCAGGTCGCCATAGCGGGTGAACACGGTGCCGTTGCGCGCGTTGCGGGTGGGCATGACGCAGTCGAACATGTCCACGCCCTCGGCCACGCCCTGCACCAGGTCTTCGGGTGTGCCCACGCCCATCAGGTAGCGTGGTTTGTTTGCAGGCAGGCGGTGCGGCGTGTGCGCCATGATCTGCAGCATCTGCTCCTTGGGTTCGCCTACGCTCACGCCACCCACGGCGTAACCCGGAAAGTCCATCTCCACCAGCGCTTCGAGCGATTCCTGGCGCAGGTTTTCAAACATGCCGCCTTGCACGATGCCAAAGAGGGCGTTGGGGTTTTGCAGTCGCTCAAACTCGTTCTTGCTGCGCACCGCCCAGCGGCGGCTCATTTCCATCGACTTGCGCGCCTCGGCCTCGGTCGTCAGGTGCCCCTTGGTTTCGTACGGTGTGCACTCGTCGAGCTGCATCACGATGTCGGAGTTCAGGATGGTCTGGATCTGCATGCTCACCTCGGGCGACATGAAGAGCTTGTCGCCATTGACCGGGCTGGCAAAGTGCACGCCTTCTTCGGTGATCTTGCGCATCTCGCCGAGCGACCAGACTTGAAAACCGCCCGAGTCGGTGAGGATGGGCTTGTCCCATTTCTCGAAGGGGTGCAGGCCGCCAAAGCCTTGCATGATGTCCAGACCCGGGCGCATCCAGAGGTGGAAGGTGTTGCCCAGGATGATCTGCGCACCCATCTCGTGCAGGCTGCGCGGCATCACGCCCTTGACGGTGCCATAGGTCCCTACCGGCATGAAGATCGGCGTTTGCACCACGCCGTGGTTCAGGGTCAGCGCGCCACGTCGGGCGTGGCTGGACGGGTCGGTCTTGAGCAGGTCGAATTGGAGCATGCGCCGATTGTAGAGACCGCCCCCTGGCGGCTGCGCCATTAAACTGGGGTCAACCCCGCCCCTGGAGAGTCCATGCCCGAGCTGCAACTGGCCGTGATCGATGTGAAACCCGGTGCGGCACTGGAGAGCCAGTCCGGCCTGCAGATGCTGCGCCCGCGCATTTACGGCGCCCTGGCCGAAGCCGCAGGCCCGCGGCGCACCGCCGCCATCGTGATGCACCCCACCAGCAACTTCATGGGGCATTACCTGCTGGCGCCGCTGGCGCAGCGGGGCATCACCTGCATGGGGCTCAATTCGCGCTATGTGGGCAACGACAGCCTCTTGCTGATGGAGCGGGTGATCCAGGACCTGGGCGCAGGCGTGCAGTACCTGCGCAGCCGGGGCTACAGCAAGGTGGTGCTGATCGGCAATTCGGGCGGGGCTTCGCTGTCGGCCTTCTACCAGGCGCAGGCAGAGAACCTGACCCTCGAGCGCATGGTCGACGGTGACCCGGCCGGCCTGTCCCCGCAGGACCTGCCCCCGGTCGACGGGCTGGCCCTGTGTGCCGCGCACGAAGGCCGTTCGCACCTGATGAAGCACTGGATCGACCCCTCGCTGACCGATGAGCACGATGCCTTGTCGGTCGATCCGTCGCTCGACATGTACGACCCGGCCAACCAGCCTTTTACCGCCGAATTCCTCCAGCGCTTTCGGCAGGGGCAGACGGCACGGCTGGCGCGCATCGAACACTGGGTGGACCAGCGCCTGCAGCTGCTGCGCGGCCAGACGGTGCCCGGCCATGCACGCGACGAGACCTTCATCATCTTCCGCACCCACGCCGACCCGCGCTTTCTGGACCTGAGTCTGGACCGCAACGACCGCACGGTGGGCAGCGTCTGGGGCGAGGGTGCGGCCGGGGCGCGTGGCGTGAACTGCGCGGCCAGCCAGATGGGCCGCATCACCTCGCTGACGGCCTTCCTGTCGCAATGGTCCTCGCGCTCGCGTGCCGATGGGCCGACCAACCTGGCGCTGTGCCGCGCACCGGTGCTGCTGTGCACCTACACGGCCGACCGCTCGACCTTTGCGAGCACGCGCGCGGCCTGGGTGGCCGCTGCGGGCGGGCCGGGCAGCGGCCGCCTCCAGGCGGTCGACATCGTGGGGGGCAACCATTACCTGGCGGGCCAGCCCGCGCTGGTGGAACAGACGGCCGATGCCATGGCCGACTGGATGCACAGGCTCTGAACACGCAAAGGATCTGGCCATGGCCGAGTTCAAGTTCGCGCCCCCCTATGAACTGCCGGTGTACCCGTTCACGCCGCCGCCTGAACTGCAGGGCGGGCAGGCGCAGCGCTACCCGATCGTGATCGTGGGCGCAGGGCCGGCCGGACTGACGCTGGCCTGCGACCTGGCGCAGCGCGGGGTGCGCAGCGTGCTGATCGACGATGACCAGACGGTGGGGGTGCGCGGCGCCTCCTCCCGTGGCATCTGCTACGCGCAGAAAACGCTGGAGCTCATGGACCGCCTGGGCATTGGCGACCGGATCGTGGAGAAAGGGGTGGCCTGGTCCTTTGGCCGCACTTTTTCGGGAGATGAAGAGGTCTACAGCTTCAACCTGCAGAACCAGAGCGTGTCGCGACAACCGCCGTTTGTGAACCTGCAGCAGTTCTACATCGAGTGGTTTCTGGTGGACCGCATCCAGGCACTGGGCCTGACGGACCTGCGCTGGCTCTCGCGCGTGAGCGATGTGCAGCAGCAGACCGATCACGTGGTCCTGCAGGTGCAGACGCCAGAGGGCAGCTACCGGCTGGAGGCGGACCACCTGATCGATGCCACCGGCGCCAACAGCCCGATCCGCCAGCAGCTGGGCCTGGAGACCCACGCCTCGCGCAGCACCGACCGCTGGTGCATCACCGATGTGCGCTTCAAGAAGCCGCTGCCGGTCGAACGCTGGACCTGGGTGGACGCGCCTTTCAACAACGGCCGCGCCGTCTGGCAGCACCTGATGGCCGACGATGTCTGGCGCATGGACTACCAGATGTCCGAGGAGATGGACCCGGAGGTGATCAGCCGCCCCGATGTGGCGGGCGAGCGCATCCGGGCGCAGCTCGGTGACGATGTGGAATTCGAATTTGTCTGGATCGGACCCTACCAGTACCGCGACCACCTGCTCGACCACTTCCGGCACGGGCGGGTCCTCTTCATCGGGGACTCGGCGCATGTGGTCAGCCCCTTTGGTGCGCGGGGCGGCAACACCGGCATCCAGGACGCCTTCAACCTCGGCTGGAAGCTGGCCCTGGTCACCAGCGGACAGGCCCCGGAAGGTTTGCTGGAGAGCTACAGCGCCGAGCGCCAGCCTGCGGCCGCCGACAACCTGCGCGTGACCAGCCGTTCGGCCCGCTTTCTGGCGCCACGCAGCCACGCCGAACAGGTGCTGCGACGCGCCGTGCTCAAGCTCGCCCATCGGCATGCTTTTGCGCGCCCGCTGGTCAACACCGGACGCATGTCGGTGGCCAACGACTACCCGGAGTCGCCCTGGCTGCCGCAAGGCGCGCGCACGGTGCAAAACCTGACGCTGCAGGATGCGGCAGGGCAAGGCCATGGCCTGATGGACCTGCTGCGCACGGGCACCCGCTTTGTCGGCCTGTGGTTCTCTCCATCGCCCGACGAAGCACAGCGCGCCTGCCGCGAGCTGGCGGCATGGCCACTGGACCTGCTGGCCATTGGCCACAGCGAGGTTCTGCCAGACCGGAAGGACCCCGAAGGCGTGCTGGCACGCCAGCTGGGCCTGGACCCTGCAGCCTGCGCGGGCACCTTGTGCCTGATCCGTCCGGACGCCTATCTCGCCTTCACGATCCCCGCCTGCACGGCTGCGCAATTGCAGCAGGCCATACAGACCGCCCTTTTTGCCGCCGCCACACCATGAACACCCCTTCGGCCACTCCTGACTCCGACGTCCAGGGTGTGGCGCTGGACAGCGAGGGCTGAACTCAGGCGGGGCTTTCAGGCATCTCGCTGCTGCCGTCACCGAACAGGGCGGCGATGCGCTGGCGCAACCAGCGGTGGCCCGGGTCCTTGTGCAGGCGCCCATGCCAGAACTGGTGGATGGCCGAGGCGTCCACCGCCACCGGCAGGGCACGCGTGACCAGCGCGAACGGTGCCATGACGCGCCGGGCGAAGCGTTCGGGCACGGTGGCGATCAGGTCGGAATGCCCGAGCACATCGCCCAAAGCGACATAGTGCGGCACCGTCAGCAGGATGCGGCGCCGCAGGCCCTGGCGTTCCAGCGCTTCGTCCACCCGGCCGTGGCCTGTGCCTTCTGCGGTCACGCGCACATGGCTGGCGGCCGCAAAGTCGGCCAGCGCGAGTGCCGGCCCTGATGCCAGCGGATGGCCCGCGCGCATCAGGCACAAATAGGGCTGGCGGAACAGGGCCTGCTGGAAAAAGCCCGCCTGCAGTTGCGGCAGCAGGCCCAGCGCGAGGTCGGTGCGGCCTGTGGCCATGTCGTCCTTCAGGCTGGCGCTGGTGACGGGCACCACATGCAGGGTGACGCCGGGGGCGGCCTGGGCCAGTGCGTCCATCAGCACCGGCAGGAAATACATTTCGCCCACATCGGTCATGGCCAGCGTGAAGCGCCGCTCGCTGGTGGCAGGCTCAAACGAGGCCCGCACATTGAGTGCCTGCTGCAGGCCATCGAGTGCAAGCGCCACCGGTTCGGCCAGTTGCAGGGCGTAGGGCGTGGGCTCCATCCCGCGCTGGGTGCGCAAAAACAGTTCGTCGCCCAGGCTGGCCCGCAGGCGGCCCAGTGCGCTGCTGACGGCGGGCTGGCTCATGCCCAGCACGGCGGCCACCCTGGACACGCGCTTTTCGCGCAAGAGGTGGTGGAACACCAGCAGCAGGTTCAGGTCGAGGCGGGCGAGTTCCATGGGCGCGTCTTTATTTGAAATTCAGATAATCATTATCTTGTTGTTTTGATTTACGGATTTCAATGGTGTGCGCATGATGGCTGTGTTTGTTGGCCCAACGCCAAGGAGACCCTCATGACCGAACAGCCCGTCCACTGGGAAACGGACGGCACCAGCCGCGTGCCGTTTGCGCTGTACACCGATGAAGACCGGCACAAGAAGGAGCTGGAGCGCTTCTTCTACCGTGATCACTGGAGCTACGTGGGCCTGGAGGCCGAAGTGCCCAAACCCGGTGACTTCAAGCGGACGGTGGTAGGGCAGCGCTCGGTCATCATGACGCGCAGCGAGGACGGCCAGATCCATGTGGTGGAGAACGTCTGCGCCCACCGGGGCATGCAGTTTTGCCGCGAACGCCACGGGAACAAGAAAGAGTTTGTCTGCCCTTATCACCAGTGGAGCTACACGCTCAAGGGCGATTTGCAGGGCGTGCCCTTTCGGCGTGGTGTGCGTCAGGACGGCAAGGTCAACGGCGGCATGCCGGCCGACTTTGACCCCAAGGACCATGGCCTCACGGCGCTGAAGGTGGCCACGCGCGGCGGCGTGGTGTTCGCGTCGTTCGACCACAACGTGGAGTCGCTCGAGGACTTCATGGGCCCGACCATCCTCCAATACTTTGACCGCCTGTTCAACGGCCGCAAGCTGGTGGTGCTGGGCTACAACCGCCAGCGCATCCCGGGCAACTGGAAGCTGATGCAGGAGAACATCAAGGACCCGTACCACCCCGGCCTGCTGCACACCTGGTTTGTGACCTTTGGCCTCTGGCGCGCCGACAACAAGAGCGAGCTGCGCATGGATGCGCACCACCGCCACGCCGCCATGGTCTCGACCCGGGGCAGCGCAGGCCAGGCCACGGGTGCGGCCTCGCAGGTCACGCAGGTGAGCAGCTTCAAGGAGAGCATGCAGCTCAACGACCCAGGCTTTCTGGACATCGTGCCCGAGGGCTGGTGGCAGATGGAAGACAAGATGCCGACGGCGGTGATGATGACGCTGTTCCCCAGCGTGATTTTTCAGCAGCAGGTCAACAGCGTCTCGACGCGGCACATCCAGCCCGACGGGCATGGCGCGTTCGACTTTGTCTGGACGCACTTCGGCTTTGAAGACGACACGCCCGAGATGACCGAGCGCCGCTTGCGCCAGTCCAACCTGTTTGGCCCGGCGGGTTTTGTGAGCGCGGACGACGGCGAGGTGATCGAGTTTTCGCAGCAGGCTTTTGAGACCAAACCTGAGCACCGCATGCTGGTGGAGCTGGGCGGGCGCGAGGTGGGCGAGACCGACCACATGGTGACCGAAACGCTGATCCGGGGCATGTACGAATACTGGCGCAAAGTGATGGAGGCCTGAACAAAATGACCATGGTGAACTTTGAAACCCACATGGCCTTGACCCGCCTGTACGCCGATTACGCCTTGGCCGTGGACAGCGGGCAGTGGGATTTGTGGCCCGAGTTTTTCACCGAGCAGTGCGTGTACAAACTCATCCCGCGAGAGAACCATGAGCGTGGCTTTCCGCTGTGCACCCTGTCGTTCACCAGCAAGGGCATGCTCAAAGACCGTGTGTACGGCATTCAGGAAACGCTGTACCACGACCCCTATTACCAGCGCCATGTGGTGGGTGCGCCGGTGGTACGCAGCGTCGATGGTGAGCGCATCCAATCGGAAGCCAACTATGCGGTGTTCCGCACCAAGCTGGACAAGGCCAGCACGGTGTTCAATGTGGGCCGCTACATCGACACCATCGTGTCCACCCCCGAGGGTCTGAAGTTTGCTGAGCGCCTGTGCGTGTACGACAGCGAAATGATCCCCAACGCCATCATTTACCCCATCTGATCAAGAGCCACCTTATGAGCAACTGGACCGACGTGGCCGCCGAGGCCGATTTGTTTGAAGGCGCAGGCATCGCCGTGACGCCCGAGGGGCAGGACATTGCCCTCTTCAAACTCGAAGACGGCGTTTACGCCATCAACAACCTGTGCACCCACGGCAATGCCAAGCTGTGCGATGGCTTTGTCGAAGGCGACCATGTGGAGTGCCCCTTCCATCAAGCGCAGTTCAGCCTGCGCGACGGTTCGGTGGCCTGCGGCCCAGCGACCGAACCGGCCAAGACCTGGCCCGTCAAGGTCGAAGGCGGTCGGGTTTTCTTGAAGCTTTAAGGCTTGGAGGCCAGCAGTCGCTCCAAGGTGGATTGGTACACCTTGCTGTTTTCGCGGCGGTCAACCGCCATGACGATAACGATCAGAACATCGTCCTCAACACCGTAAACCAGTCGGACGCCTTGTTTGAGCAGTTTGATCTTGTAGTAGCCCTTCAAGTCGCCGTGCAATGCGCCGCCAGGGACGTGTGGGTTTTCGAGGCGTTTTTTCAACAGTTTGCGCAAAGGCTCTTTGACGGAGCCATCCAGTGCCTGCCATTCGGCCAATGCCTCAGGCAAGAATTTCAAGGCGTAAACCACCGCTTAAACCGTGTCGATGTCCACCGAAACGGCTTGCGCCTTTTGCTCCAAGCGTGATCTGACCAAGTTTTCCAGATCACGGTCTGCCATTTGATCCAGCATGGCTTCAAACAATGCAGGCTCGACCATGTAGAACGCGGCCTTGTTGTGGCTGAGTACGGCCACGGGGCGTCGGTTGGCAGAACGCAAAACCGAGGCCGGATTGCGTTTGAATTCAGACATGCTCACCGTCTGTTGGGTCATCAAGGTTTCCATGGCGAAACTCCAATGCGCGCTAAATAAAGAGCTAATTTTAGCGCCGAATCAGCAGCATCGAATCCCCATAGCTGAAAAACCGGTACTTCTGTTCAATCGCGTGGCGGTAAAGGCCCATGATGTGTTCGTAGCCTGCAAAGGCGCTGACCAGCATCATCAAGGTGCTTTCGGGCAGGTGGAAGTTGGTGATCAGCCGATCGACCACTTTGAACTCAAACCCCGGCGTGATGAAGATTTCGGTGTCACCGCTGGCCTGGTTGAATTTGGCCCACGACTCCAGAGTGCGCACGGTGGTGGTGCCCACCGCCACCACTTGGCCGCCGCGTGCTTTGCACTCAGCAATCGCTTGCTGGGTGGCTTCGGGCACTTCGTACCACTCGCTGTGCATGGTGTGTTCGGCGATGTTTTCGGTCTTGACCGGCTGGAAAGTGCCCGCGCCGACGTGCAGCGTCACGCTGGCGGTGTGCACACCCCGTGCTGCCAAGGCGGCCAACACGCCTTCGTCAAAATGCAGTGCCGCCGTGGGCGCGGCCACCGCGCCGGGCGCGCGGGCAAACACCGTCTGGTAACGCTGTTCGTCTTCTTCGGTGTCGGCGTGTTCGGACGCGCCTGCAGGGCGCTCAATGTAAGGCGGCAAGGGCACCACGCCGTGCTTTTCCATCAAGGCATGGGGCTCATCGCTCAATTGGAGGTGAAACAGCTGGCCATTTTCATCGGGCCAGCGGCCCAACAGCACCGCATCAAAACCGCCCTGGTGTGCGCCGCCTGCCAGGTGCATCTTGCCGCCCAGCAGAGGTTTTTTGCTCACCTTCATGTGCGCCACCACCTGGTGGCCCTGCAGCACGCGCTCGATCAGCAACTCGAGCTTGCCGCCTGAGGCCTTCTCACCAAAAATGCGCGCCTTGACCACCTTGGTGTCGTTGAACACCAGCAGGTCGCCCGGATTGAGCAGGCCGGGCAGATCGCGAAAAATTCGGTCGGTGACGGCGCCGGGCGCACCGTCGAGCAGACGCGAGCCACTGCGCTCGGCGCTGGGGTGTTGGGCAATCAGTTCGGGGGGGAGCTCAAAGTCAAAATCGTTGAGCGTGAAGCTGCGGGGGGAGGCAGGAGAGGTCATGGTCTGTGGGCTTAACAGGCCCGTAGAAATATCGAGGACGTGATTGTGCCCGAACGATTTGTTGGCCGAGCAGGTCGCTGGCCCTGCTGTGTCGCGGCACAATCCGGTCATGCCAGCCAAGCCAGTCCCAGCGGCGGTCAAAACGCCCGCCAAAACCCTCAGCGCCCCGCAAAAGGCCTTGATCAAGCTCGGCTTGAAGCGCGAC
>JACCED011210094.1_pt1 | contig 23982 bp, 16 predicted proteins | sample 7455021 | NCBI WGS metagenome assembly JACCED01 (sample SAMN15323456, study PRJNA562643) | freshwater metagenome | isolation source: river surface water | place: USA:Blue River Watershed | collected 2017-08-19
AAATCTCTAATACCCACATACAATAAATTTTCTGGTTTTAATTTATGATGTTGAATAGGTTTCCAAGTTTTATACCAATGTTCCATTTCTCCTAATAAAGTAGCTACAGGCATACCATGTTTATTTTGACTAGGCGATGTTTCATATGTGTTAACATCTGCATGTGCATCAATCCATATTACCAACAAATCATCTTGATATTTATCTAATAATGGTTGTATCGTACAAGCACCAATACTATGATCCCCGCCTAAATTCAAACAAAAATTATTATCAATTAATTCTGATATAAATTTATAAGTTATTGTATAACCATTTAATTTTGATGAATCATTCTCTAAAAATTCAATGTTATATATATGAGTATTGGAATTAATATCGGTAAGTGTGTGCGGGTGTGTGTCAGGATCAGTTTCAGAATCAATCAAGTTTGCATTTTTCATAGACTTAATTATATAATCGCCACCTAAATTAACACCAAGTTTTTTTTGTCCAATATTGCATCTTAAATTGTTTATTACTAATTTAGAATTCTTAAAAACCATTATATAATTAGTTCAAGTACTAAATTTATTTTTAATTCAATTTTTTAAAAAATTCTCCACTTTTTTTAATTGGAATATTTTTATTTGGAAAATCCTAGAACTATAATATTTTTATTAGTTTGTTAAAAAGGTTTTATTAGATACCATTTTAATATCAGTTAATACTTGATTTATATCCAATAATTCAACAGGTTCAAAATGATTTGAAAATTGGATGATATCAATTATTGTTTTACCATGTTTATCATCATCATTATAACTAAATGATTTTTCAAGTGAATCATAATTACCTGATTGAACTTGTTCATGATTTATAATATTGATATCAATATATGCAAGTAAAACACAAGTTTGGTTTTTAACTAAAGGTGAAGTTTCGACCAGAGGCAAAACTATTCTTAAAATTGTATTTTCAAAAATTGTTTTCCATTTGACATCAATTGATTCCATATGGGTTTTTAGAATGACCCAAAATTTTGGAAAATCTAAAGCAAAATTCATGTAAGCATTTGATGGTTTCTTATATAAGAGTTTAAGTAATTGTTTGAAATCAATAAAATCATTAAAATGTTTTTTCATTTGAATATGAAATGATGAAATAAAACAACAGTTAGTATAACCATATGCTGAAATATTAGATCGGGTATTAATTGTATACCGGTAAATAGGTTTATTTAATAAAGAGTCGAGTGAATTCATTTTTGATTAGTTAATTAATTAATATTATATAATATTATTTATTTAACTTAATTTTTACAATGAAGTTTAATTTCATCAGTTTTATAAGAATTACGATTATAAAATAATTCGCAATCAAATGCTGATTCTTTTAATGCAGTTTCAAATTGTTCAATTAACTGATTTTTCTTTTTAGCTAAAGACCATATATATTGGTCAATAGTTTTTTCACCAGGACGTGTTGCCAAATATAAATATATTTTAACAACTCTTTTACCTTTTGGAACATCTTTATGAGAACAAAATCTAACAGCTCTTCCCATTATTTGTAACATTCTTGACATATTCCAGTATGGTTCTAATATATGAACTTGTTGAACTCTTAATAAACTAACACCTTCTTTAATAGATGGGCTACCTAACATTATTTTAATTTTAGATCCATCTTCATTTGATTTTTGATTAAATATATATTTAATTTCATCCTTAACATGATGTGGTTCATCACCAGACCAAATAGCAAAACGTTTCTTTCCTTCTCCAAATGATTTATAGTTTTTCCAACCATGATATTCTAAAAATTTAATTAGGCATTTGATACCACCTAATTCTTTAAAATTGGAATAAACAAAAACAGGACCATCTGATAGACTAATCTTTTTCATAATTTTTAAAAATTTAATAGAGTATTCTCCAATATTTTGCATTTGTAATGATTGTCCTCTAAATGAACCAAAACCAACTTCACCAATTGATTTATTTGGAAAAGCAACATTTGAAATCATTCTAGGCCCTAAGAAAAAACTTTGTGGCATATTTAATATATCAACATTTTTAAAAGAACCTCTAATAAAGTTATCTTCAGTACTTAAACTAGTTAAATAACTTTTATACTGGAAATCACTCATTGAACATCTAACTGTTTTAAATTCTGATCTAGGATATGCTTGTGGTGGAGCTCCTCTATAATATGAAATTAAATTTTTAACTTTACTTCTAAAATCTTTTAAATGCTTGGCTTTGTAAACAGTTCCTTCAGATGTTGTTTTAATTTGCATATATTCCTGATTAAATTTGGTAATAGGTAATAAGTCATCTTTCTTGAGTAAATTTAAAGTTAGAGCAATTTCAACAGGTCTGTCAAACATTGGTGTAGCACTCAATAAAATTATTTTAAGACTGTCATTAGAATTATCTACAACTTGTTTTAATGATTTATAAAAAGTACCATTTAACGAAATCATATTTTGTACTTCATCAATAATTAATAATGTATTATTTAATTTTTTGATTTTTTCTTCTTGTATTAAAGCAACAAATTTATGATAAGAATATATTGTATAAACTTTTTCAATGCGTTCATCTGACTTTTTAATTATTTTTTCAAATAAATCATCGCCTGGTTTTAGATTTTTTAATTTAGCTCTTTCTTCAGGTGTTAAATATTCATCACCTGGACATTCAGATCTTAATTCATTCACAAAATTTCCAATTAATGCTGCTGGTAAAACTACAACAATATTTAATTTCTTTTTAAATTTTTCAGCAATTGAAATTGCAGTACATGTTTTTCCTGCACCAATTTGGTGGAATACTAAAATACCACGAATATGTTCATGTACGGTCCAAGGGCTATAATTACTACTGAGTAAATCTGGTAATAATTTTTGTTGTGGTTGTAATGTAAATTTTTTAGGTAAACAAAATTCTTCCATTTTTTCATTAGAAATAGGAATTTTATATTTTTTAAATTCTTTAGTTAAATTATATTTAGGTTCTGAATCAGAGTCTGAGCTTGCACCAGAACTTTTTTTTGATCCTGCACCTATTTGATTATGTTTAATAATTTGGTCAATATTTAATTTAATAATTTCATTATTTTCATTATTTTCCATATTTTTCATATTATGATTAACTTAGATTTTATTATTGGAATTATTTAAAATCACAATATACAATAATATTAAATATTAAATAAAGCTATATAAAAAATTGATATTTTATTTGAATATTATAAAAGTATATTACTTTAATGTCATTTAATGTTTACAATGAAATAGATAAAATTACCGAATTGAATAAAAAGCACAAGTTGGATACTTATAATATGGATAGTTTGAATACTACCCAAAAATTCCAACTAATTCAAAATTTGGTTAATATTCCTGGTAAAGGAATTGTTGATTCAAGTTTAAACAAGAATTTTAAAATGGAATTTTATTTTCCAATTTTTAATTTGATAGTCAATACAATGAATAAAGTCTATTCATCTGATAAAAGCAATATTGTGGCTTCGTTAGATAATTTATTAACAGGTTCATTATTAAATAAACTTACAAATCTTTCAAAAGGACAGATTTTATTGAATAAACTAAATCATCGCATTCAACAAATTATTAAAACAGAAGATTTAGTTATTGAAAATTTACACGAAGCTGCTAAATCAGGAACCTTTATGACTTTCTTATTTTGGCTTAATAAGACAAAGGAAAAAAAGATAGAAAGTTTACCTGCTAGTTCTCGTCAAACAATTTTTGTTGATTCAATTGCTAATTCAGATGATCGACTATATAAATTCATTCTAGAAAAAGTATTGGCAGTAAATAAGATATTTTTTCAACAGAATAATAACTTAATTATTAGCTTATTAATATCGTTATCAAAATCATCAGTTCCATCCAAATATATTCTAAAACGTATTAAGCTGTTATCCAACTACATTAGTTTGGTTCCATATTTTAGTACTATGATTGATGTATTTAAAATTGATAAAGTTATTTTTGAACTTCATAAACATTATTATGAGATCCCTCATAATTATAAAGGATTACATTCTGTAATTGAAACGTTAATCAAACATATACCAATGGAAAATGATAATTGGGCTGATGAAGATTTTAATTCTATGATTGATACTTCAGATATTATGAAATTCTATTCCATGTTAAAAACAGATGAAGAAAAGTGTATGATCTATATAATATTATCAATTAATCATAATGCAATTGATAATCATATGGATCCAAAAATTATAAATTCATCTACATTTGAAAAAGTTGTGAAAGATAATTATATTGAAATTTGTGAAAATATTGATTGGAATAAGTTTGTTAAAACATTAAATATTAATCTGAATAAAAAGATTTTAGAAGTATTAACATCTGAAAATCTTGTAACCAAGTATATAAATAATATGACAGAAAATAATAAATATTTTAAGATTAATTATGGAAATAACAACCAATCAATGTTCTTATTTACAAGATTTCTGCCAGTAACTAAAGAAAATTTTCAGACAGGTTCTTATAATAGTAATGTTAATTTGATTTTGAAAGTTATTTCATACAACAAGTTACTTCATAACCTAAGAATGTTGGCAAAACGTAAATGTAAAAATAAGGAAATCCAACAAAAGGTTAAAATGTTTGATTTGTTGAAAGAAATTAAAAACTTTTCACCAATTAAATCTAAACCAGTACTAAGTCGTGGGTCAATTGTTTATCAACAACAAAAACAAAAATTTAATAATTTGCCACCTAGACATTTGCTTCCAGGAGAATTGGGTATTTATAATAATTTTTTGCTAAAAGAAAAAGCAGATGGTATATTAATTAATAATCTTCCAATTGGTATTTTCCCACAAAATGAATTTATTAATAATTATCAAGTTAAAGCTGAATATATTGAAGATCTAGATTTGTATTTGGTTTTTGATATTGACATTCCAAACACTTGTATTACTGAACGATACAATATTCTAAGACAATCACATCCTTACACTGTAAACAGTAGTATTAAAAATATCGATTCGCTAGATGATTTTGTCAGTATCTTTAACGAGGAACGTCAAATTATTAAAGATTTTATTAAAAATAATATGGATCATTCAATCAAGTGGTATCCTAAATTTAGTTGTTTGTACAATGGTAATAACACTAATAAAAAAATATATGAACAACTTATTAGACAAGTTATTCTTGAAAAAGATCAAGATTTTAATGAACTAATCAAGTCATCAGAACCTTTTGGATGTGACGGTTTAATTCTAACTCCTCTTGATGGCGACCGTGAAATTAAAATCAAGCCACGTTCTATGATGACAATTGATTTGTTATTTGATGGTAAACGTTGGATTGATAGAAATAAAGCTGATATGTCAAATCTTATTATCAAGCCAAAATCAACAAAGAAAGAAGGGCGTATTTATAGATGTTATCCTTCAGATGATTTTGCAAATGAATCTAAATTTTCAGTTGGCGAATACAGATATGATAAGAAACAACCAAACCCCAAAAACATTGTTGAAAACATTGTCAATATGATTAAATACGATTGGGAAAGTGACATATCTAATATGGAATCTTATTATTACGACAATAAGAAACAACTAACATCTGGCAAACTAATTGATACAATTAAAGCTCAAAATGAATTGCTAGTCCAAAAGATTGCTTCACTAGAACCATCTGTTAATAAATGTTGGTTGGATTTGGGATGCGGTAGAGGCAAATTAATCCAACATATTAAAAAATATAATCCAAAATATTATTTGGGCTTAGATGCGGATATTAAACAACTGGTATTGGGATTAAAATACCATGACGAAAATCAAAATGTATATCATTTTAATCCATGCAATCTAGCCAATACTTGGTCTGACACTAAAGCTCAATGGATAAATATTTCATCTGAATCAAACATCAAATTTGATTATGTGGTAGCCAACTTTTCGTTGATGCACTTTTTTACAGATGATTTTTGGCAACAATTAAATCAAATTGTTCATGAAGAAACCAAGTTTATCTTTAATCTTGTTTCAGAAACAAATACCGAATGGTCTGAATCAGATTCATTTTTGAAAATTGATAAATTGGAACAAAAAACAACATACAAATTTGAATGGGTTCATGATGATGTTAAAGTAGAACCTCTAGTTACTGAAGCTCAATTAAAAGAAAAACTAGAAAAGTATAATTGGAAAGTTTTGAATAAATATGAAATAAATTCAAAACACTCATTACTAGAGTTTTATAATTGGTGGGTAATCCAAAAATGTTAATTTATTATTTTATTAATTATTTAAATTATTTAAATTATAAATATGAATAATCACCGCCATCATATGCTTCTATTGACCCAGAATTATTAGATGGCTGATTAGATTCTTCAGTATCAAATTGTTCAAATGTATCTGTAAATGAATCTGAATGAAAATCTACTTGTCTTGATAAATCATTATTTGAAATATCTTTAACAGCTAAATCTTTTTCAAAGTTAGTTTGAACTTTATTAATTTGTTTACCATATAAATTTTCCATGATTTGTTCTCTTAATTTATTTTGTACAACTTCGTATGATTTTGCTTTATTTACTGAAATTTGAATTAAATTCTTATCTAAAATGTTTTGTAATGATAAATTACCCATAAAGTTTGAACATATCAAATTAGCTAATGCTAAAGCACTAGCTTCATCTTTACTAGGAATAATTAATTCTCCACTTCTTGGATCAAAACTAATATTAGGAATAATTTGTTTCCAGTTTTCAAAATCATTTAATGATGGTATTTTAATTTTAATATGAAATAAATATGGATATTCTGATTGTTTATTAATTATTATTTTACTCCAAGGATTTGGTTTATTATATTCTATTACTTCTGGTTTAGATCTATTTTGAGTGAAGGCTTCTTTTTTTAATTTACCTTCTGAAATAATTTTTGGAATATCATTAACTTCAACTAAACCATTTTTATAATTAGGATCATCTAATTTCATTACTCCACTATTAATATTTACATCATTTTGTTTTATACTAGATACTGATGCCGCATCTTGTTCTCTTTGTTCATCACTTGATTTTTTAGAATCATTTTGAGATGGTGTATCAATATCTTCAATAAAATGTTGAATAATAATATATAGAATAATTGTTAAAAAAACTAATTTTAACATTCTATTTATATTTAAATAATATAGAAAATAATTAAATTAAATTATTAAAAAAAATCAATAACAAATTAAATAATTTCTAATTAATTATAAAACATTATGAATGAAGACACAGAAATAAATTTAATTAAAAATGTTCAAAATTTACCAGGTAGACATTTAAATAAAGTTAAAAATATAATGTCATTAATTTCTGCACCTTTTCATTGCAAGTTTTATATATTGATTGTTTTGTTGTTATATATGATTGGAAAAATACATACCAACCAAGTATTTATTTTATGTTCAAGTCAGTTTATTATATTTACAATTAAATATATTGTTAAAAGAAAAAGACCTTTTGAAGTTGATAATAAAATTAAATTATTAGAACCCATGAGTTTCGATGAATATTCATTTCCATCTGGACATACGCTAAATGCATTTTTATTAGCTTATATGATAAGAAAAAATGTAGGACTAAATATCAACATTATACCGTATATGGTTGGAATAAGTAGAGTATTTTTAGGCGTACATTATCCATCTGATGTATTGGGTGGATTAATATTAACAAAAATCATATTACATTTACATAAATTTTAATTTTTATATATTATAATCTTCTTATAGGTTGTCTAAATATTAATTTAAATGTATCATCAATCGCATCATCATTTGTATGTTCAATATTTGGTTTAAAATTATCAGCCAATCCTTCAGCAATTAATTTATCATAAATATTAAAAGTAACATATGTATTTTTAAAAATATTTCTATCTAATAAGTATATTAATTTTGGATAAAAATAAAAGTATTTTTCTACGCACTCAATAAATAATTCTTTATTATTTTTTGACTTTTTTAATTCATCTGGTAATTTATCTAATATTGTAGCGTCTAAACTCTTATTAAAAAACTCATCTAAATACCAATAACCAACATCATAGTTTATGAATGGGTTAGATTCTAAATATTTGGTATCTGATTTTAAATATGTATAAATAGAATTATTGAATAGACTCATTGATAAAAATACATTTGATGATTCTGGATAATTTTTATTAAAGCTGGAAAATGAACGGTAATCATGAAATATTATCGCATTTTTATAATAAAATATTCTACCAAAATGATAAATTAATTCTAAAGTATCATCAGATATTTTATTATCAGATATTGAATTAAAATACATTGAATTTAAATAATTAATTACTAATTGCGAACCTAATTCTATATTTAATTGAGGATAACCATTAGAATCAAATATAGTAAATAACATACCATCTTTAACTTTATTCCAATAAAATTTTTCGTATGAACTTGTATTAGTAGAATCAAACCATTGATAGTTAAAACTATATAATTTATTATTTAATTTTAATTGGATTTTGTTAGTATTTACAAGTCCATGTAATTGAATAAATTTTTTAATAATATCAACACGATCAATACCATTAATTGATATTTTATCAATATCAATACTATTTAATAATTGTTTTTTATTTTGATTAATTGGATTTTCTAAATAAAATGTTTTATAATCAATATCAACTAATTCAAATTCGTATTTTCTATTAATTAGTTTTTCAAATTCTGGATTAGTGTGAAAATATTTAAAATTATCATTTTTAGATAAGAGTTTTAATTTAGAATAAGGTGGTAATAAAAACTCTTCTTCTTTTGGAAACAAAGAAAAGTTTTCTATAAATAATCCAACCCCTTTTTTATTTTTGGGAATTTTAATTTTTAATAATATTAATCCAAAATTGCCATTTAATCCTGGACTATAAAATGGATCCCGAGTTGTTGAAACAAAACCTTTATCAATAAAAATATCTCCTTCTTTTAATCCCGAAATAAATGAATCATCCCAAATAAATCTATAAATATCATAATCATTAGTTAATGCAGGAGATTTTTCCATTGATTGAACAATTTTAATTAATCCATTATATAGTGTTTCATCTATTAATGATTTTAATTCTTGTTTAGAATCATCTCTTCTAGATGTTCTAATTGGATTCACAATAATATTTCTCAAGTATTTGTTAAATAAAAAAGAACCAGTAAAACTATAAAAACAAATCCAACTTAATATTTTGGAATCAATAATATATTGATGATGAATTTTAATTTCATCAAATGATACATCATTTTTGGATACTGATTTACAAACGCTATAATGTATTTCTTGATCAATTAAATATTCAGGATCAATATCTGATTTAATAATATTCATATTTTGACCTAATTTAATTAATTCTAATTTGGTATAATATGGTTTTAAATGTTGAATATAAGGATGAAAACTATTTCTTTTACAAATACTTACTAATAAACCTAATGATGGAGAATATTTATAAAGAGTTTTATAAGATGTTTCAATTAATGTATCAATATCATAATTATTAATTACATCTAAATTATACTTAAATTTTAATTTTATCTTAGTATCTGAATTTAATTTTTTATAAAGATTTAATAACCATTGATAAATTTCATTATTAATAAATCTGTAATGAGACTCAATAAGACGATAATGTATATTTTGTTTATTAATTGGATATATTTGTTGACTATAAATATCATACATAGGTATTTGGTCTTCATATTTAGATAATTTTATTTTATCTTCCTTATTTTTTAATTTGATTTTTAAATTAAATATTTGTTTAATAAATTCTGAATCTATTTTCATTTATGAATTATTAGAAAATAATAATTATTTTTCTTATAATTATAAAATATATGGGATAATATATTCTGTTCTGCTTTATATAATCATATGCATCGTTACATAGAGACAATCTTCATCCTGAACCATAATCCAGTCAGCAAAATAGCTGCAAAATAGCGACCGTATTTTCCACTACCTGGACGACTTAGGGGGTAGATACGTGTTATTACCGGGTGTTTTTCATCTTCTGTCAGAAAACCCGCATCTACCATTGTTTGCAATACTATATTTGTACGTTTGTCAGAAAGCCTGAGGTTGGTAGATGGAGAATAAAGTGCAGGTGATTTCAATAAACCAGCAATCATAGCTGCTTCGCATAGATTGATGTCTCTTGCCGATTTGTCATAATATACACGAGCAGCTGCATCTACACCATATACACCACAACCTAGATAAACACGGTTGAGATATGCCATTAGAATTTCATCTTTGGAAAACTTATATTCTAGCCACAGTGCAAGCATAGCTTCTTGAATTTTGCGTTTAATGTTGCGTTTGGGCGTGAGAAAAAGATTTTTAGCAAGCTGTTGTGTTATGGTGGAACCACCCTGTACCACACGCATTGTTATGATATTGACTAACATTGCACGTATGATGCCGATAGGGTCTATTCCAAAATGATGATAAAAACGACGATCTTCAACTGCTAGAACTGCATTTATAATGTGAGAGGAAATGCAATTAACGTCCATAACATCTCCAGTAATCTCGCCATTCTCACCATAATGGGCAATCAAACTGTTATCTTCCGCCAAAATTGTGACCAAAGGCTTATGTGTAAAATTTGCTCTATCAATCATTCGTGGCAATTCGCTGCCATACAACGCAAGCAATATGGCAAGAGCTATCCCACTACCATATAATACAAGCAAGGTGGTAAAAGTAATTCCCCACCAAATTCCTGTAAGCAGACAAATACAAATTAAACCCTTGAATGATGTCATATACCAGAGAGGACTGCTATATGAAGCGATAGAATGGAAAAGACGATAATGTATGTTTTGTTGATTGTAAATGTCATACTTTAGAATTTGGTCTTCATATTTAGATAATTTAATTTTATCATCTTTATTCTTTAGTTTGATTTTAAAATTAATTTTTTGTTTAATAAAATCAGAATCTATTTTCATTTATGAATTATTAGAAAATAATAATTATCTAATAAATAATAAAAGTTATAAAATATATGGGGTAATGTATTCAGTTCCTAATGGATTAGTTAAAACATCATGTAATATTTCAGAAATATCGATAACTTCGATTTTATCTGTATATTCTGGTCTGGATGCTAATTCAACAGGGCGTGTTGGTCTAGAATTTGTTGTGATTAATTTAGAAACTGTACCTAATTCTAATGATGCGCCTTCATTTCTTAATAATTGTTCAACTTTAGCATCAGAAGGTAAAACACTATGGGTGATTAAAGCAAAATAGTTATATTTGTTAGCACGGTTTGATTCAACTTTCATTAAAAATTTATGAATACCATTAACAGTTTCTTTAGTTGTTCCACCTGATTGAACCAAATCATCGATAATGAATAAATTATTAGTAATAGTAGGATCATTTTTAATGTTATCTAAACCATCTTCTAATTTAATTACACGTTTATCTCCTTCTCTGACTTTAGCACATAATACTGTTTTTGTACCAGCTGGTAATGATTTTTCAAAACGTTTCTTAGCACCATCATCTGGAAAGACAATAATATTGTTAGTATTTGGTCCAGAAGGATAATTGCGTTCAATCCAGTCCAAGTATTTATTGATAATAGATACAACAATGGGTCTTGAGTTTGTGTGGAAGAAATGTCTGGCAGCTAATGCATGAATATCTAATATTACAATTTTATTTTTACCAGAAGCATTTGGTATATTATTTAACATATAAGCTAAAGAATCACCAGATGGTAATTCACCTTCACCTACAATACGTTCCATGGTACCTACAGGAAAATATGGTAAAACAATAGTTATATCTTTGACACCGTAATGGACTAATGAATTTAAAAACATTAATTGATGTATAATTGATGTAACATTTGGTTCATTAAATGTAAAGTAAGCTAAATATACAACTTTAGAATCTCTAATATTTGCTGTTGTTGTGTCATCCATTTTAATATCTGGTGTACCATCATCATATTTATTCCAATTAATAAAACCTCTTAAAAAGTTTTTAGAAACTAATTTATTTGTTTTTCTAACATATGCTTTTTTAGTTTCATCTCTATCTTTATTTAATCTAGCTTTTGAAGCAAATTTTTCATAGTCTTTCATATTTAATGCAGTAATAGATGAAATATTATTATCTGATGAAACTAATTCATCTAAACTATTAATACTTGTTTCACTAGAAACATTATTTTCAGAATCTAATGAAACTAATTTACAATTAGCATCCTTTACAATTATTCTATCAACAACACTATTAAATTCAGGGCAAGATAATAATACAGTTTTTTTATTTTCTAAAACATAAGGTTTAGAACCACCTTTTTGTTGTTTTAGTTGGAGATACTTTTCTTTATATTTTAAATATTTTTCTTCATAATTCATTATATTATATATTGTATTATATTTTTTATTTAAAATATTTTATTTATTATTTATACATTGAATATAATTACAATTTGGATGAATCATAATACATTTATTTGTACTTTTAATATTAAAATACCAATAAAGTAAACAAACAACTAAAAAAGCTAATAATAATTCTTTCATTATATAGTATAATTATATTATATTATAGAAAATTATTAAAGAATGATTATATAAAATAGTAATATGGCTCAAACAATTTGTCTAAACATGATTGTGAAAAATGAATCTGGTATTATTGAATATACATTGGATAAACTATTGAATAAAATTAAAATAGATTATTATGTGATTGTGGATACTGGTTCTTCAGACAATACTAAAGAAATTATTAAAAACTTTTTTAATAAAAAAAATATTCCAGGAGAAATTTACGACGATACATGGATTGATTTTGCATCTAATAGAACTATGGCATTATCATATGCATTTAATAAATCAGATTATGTGTTAATATTTGATGCAGATGATGAAATTATTGGAGATTTTATTTTACCAGATAAATTAGTGTACGATGGTTATAAATTTTTATTTAATATTGATATGGTTTCTTTTCAGAGAACTTTGTTAGTTTCCAATAGAAAAAAATGGGAATATAAATCAGTAATACATGAATATATTGTTAATTGTGAACTAATAAATAAAATAGAAACTATTGAAGGAAAATATTTTGTAACAACAACACAAATTAGTTATAGAAATTTAGATTCAGATAAATATCTAAATGATGCATTAATTTTAGAAAAATCATTTGAAAATGTTTATCAAAAATATAATGATATAAATTTAGCATCAAGATATTCATTTTATTGTGCTAATAGTTATTTTAATCATGGTGATTTTAATCAGGCAATTAAATGGTATTTAAAAAGATTAGAATTTGATGGTTACACCCAAGAAAAATATGTTAGTTGTATCAAATTATATTATTGTTATGACCAAATTGATTTATTAGACAATAATTCTACTAATAATGATGAAAAAAAAATTTATTATTTAAAAAAATCAATTGAATTTGATAATAAACGCGTAGAGGGTATATTTGAATTAATAAAATTTTATTGTTTAAAAGATCAATTTGATATAGCTTTTCAATATTATTTATTAATTAATAAATTATATGATTCCGATTTTGATATAATTTTAAATACTAAATTATTTATTAATATTCCAATATATACATTTTATTTACCCTTCTTAATAATTATTATATCTATGAAATTTAAAAACTATCAATTAGGTATTCAAATGTACAAGATTATATTTATGAAAAAACAAGTTAATATTAATCATGATTGGCTTGATAAATTAATTAATAATTTGTATTTTTTTACAGATCATTTTAAAAATAATATTGAATTTAAAGAATTACTAGAATCATACGTTAATTTTTATAACTTGCGTTTTTAAGTTATTATTATAAAATAATTTATTATATTTTATAATGACAACATCGATTAATTATAATAATATATATGTTATATTCCAAGCAAATGTTGACAAAAACTCATTTTCTTTTGATATGTTAAGAAATGAATTAAATGATTTAGGATTGGAAGAAAAAAATATAGAAGACGGAACATCAAATCCAAAATTTGTATGGTTTAGATATATTACAACAGATGATAGTGTTATTAGAGCAAAATATTACAAAACTCCTATATATTGCATTAGTGTATTAGATAATAATTCGTGTATAACAGATAAATATTTATTGTATAATAACATGAATAAATTATACCCAGATGAAGTTGATGATTTTATGGCCCCAAGCTTTAAATTAGCATTAAATACTAAATACATTCCAAATAATATTTATATAGCTCGACCTGTTAATAATTTAAAAACTAATCTAAGAGCAGCAAGTGGTTTAGATGTTATTGTTTATAATTCTGAAAAAACTTTAAATGATGCAAAAAAACTATTATATAATTATGATAAAGTTATTGTTTCAAACTATATTACAAATCCATTATTATTTAAAGGTAAAAAGTTTCATTTGAGAACATATATGATTGTTACATTATTTAATGGTGTATTTTCATCATATATGTTTGATTTATGTAGATTTATGTTATCAAAAGATAAATTTGTTAATAATAACTATCAAAATAAAAACATACATGATACACATTATAGACATAATGACGATGATTATATATTTCCAGTACATTTTACATCAAAAAATATTAATAAAAATATAAAAGATGAAGATATAATTATTATATTATACAAAATTAAAGATATATGTTATAAAATGTCTGAAATTTATAGTAGAGAAGTAAAGTTAATGTATAATTCACAAAATGGTTTTCATATTTTTGGTTTTGATATTATGATAGATAATAATTTAAATCCAATATTAATCGAATGTAATAGATATCAAAATACAGGATTGGATTATAATAATGAAATGAAAGTGTTATTTGAAAAATACTTTTTAGATTGGATCATTAATATAGTAATTAGACCATTATTTCAACCTGAAATTAAAATACAACCATCATTTATAACAACTCCAATTTATAAAAAAATACTTTGATAAAATTTATTTATGTATTTTATTTGATTTTTTTGTTACTAATACTAATTTATTATTAATTCTTTTACTAACTAATTTGTCAATTGTATTAAAAGACCATGTAGAATCAACTGTTTTTAATATATTAATTACATTTATATCTAATCCTCTTATATCTTGTGAATTATTAATATAATCTATATCATTATTATCAATAATATCAATATTTTTTTTTAAAATTTCTTTTACTAATATTTGTTGTCTATAAATTCTATCAAAATCCGTACCAATAAAACCTTTTGGATTAACCGCATATCTAGCTCCTATCCATTCATGAAACCTATCTCCAGTTAAAGTTTCAGAAGGTTCATTAAATGTAATAATTTTAAAACCTTCTTCTATTGGTTTATGTCTATGTAATGGATATTTAAATTCCCGTTTAATATTTACTGGAACCTCTATACTTTTAATTTTATCAATATATTTTTCTATAGCTGATGGAAATAAACATACACAATTAGTTACATTAAAATCAAAATCATAACTATTTATTGATTTTAAAAATAATTCTGCACGACCTTTACAATAAGCCTTATTTATACGGTTATTAATTAATTCACAATATAAATCACGAGGAACCCATAATAATGTTTTTTTATTTGGTATTATTATTACAATGATATCAGTATTAGCAGTCCATGCATTACGATCCATTACTACAATACTGATTGCAGTGGCTTTATCAGATATAGTGGTTGTATCGGCTTTATCAACTTTATCAGTTGTATTGGTTGTATCGGCTTTATCAACTTTATCAGTTGTATTGGTTGTATCGGCTTTATCAACTTTATCAGTTGTATTGGTTGTATCGGCTTTATTAACTTTATCAGTTGTATTGGTTGTATCGGCTTTATCAACTGTATCAGTTGTATTGGTTGTATTGGTTGTATCGGCTTTATCAACTGTATCAGTTGTATTGGTTGTATTGGTTGTATCGGCTGTATTTGCTATATTGGATGTATTGGTTATATTAGCTTTTTTATTAATAATATTTCCCATTTATATTATTAATAATAATAGTATTAATCTTTATATTAAATTTTTTTATCTATGATTAGGGTTTTTTAATTATTACATTATCATCACCTATAAATTTTAATTCATAATCATTTATACATTCCATTGTACCATTTTCATTATAAATTTGAACAAGATTAGAAAATATTTTATCATAAAAAGTTGTTGCTAAAGTTTTATCAGGTTGATTATAAAAATTATTCATGTAATATTCAACATAATTACCTTCAATTCGTTTAAATGTTATTGCTTTATCATAATGTCCTAACATATATAAATATGCTAAAGTTCTTGTACATTTACCGCATTTAGAACAGTTATAAATATTATTATTATTAATTACTACATCATTACATACTCTTAATTTATTTAAAAATGTTGGTTCATTATCTATTATATATTTAATTTTTTTAATACGTAAGGTTTCATTTTGTATTGAACTAAATTCATTACTATTAAAATACATATTAACTTCTGAATGTTGACCCATTATACATGGTATATTTCCACCAAAACCACTAAGATATAATGTGTTAATATTTAATGGATAACACGATGCTACTAAAATAGGATCTCCTAAAAATACACCATAATTAGTACCCGGTATTTTTAAAGACCCACATACCTGTTTAAAATTAGATTCTGCTATAATTAATTTTTTATTATATTTGGTTGCTATTTCATTCATATTATTTTGAAAATTTTTAATTTTATCAGAAAAATCTAAATGAACTATGTAAATTAAATGAGTTAATTTATCACTATTTGTCATAATTGTATGAAGACTATCTACACCCATACTTATTGGAGTGATATGAACATTATTTGTTTCGGTTAAATCAGATCTATTACAAGTAGGTAAATCTAGTTTTAATTCTAATTCATCTTTACTAATATGGCTTAATAAATAAGTATGTTTATGATGATATTTTTTATATGTGTCTGGTACATGTAATAAATTATTATATAATTTTATATCAATTGGTAATTTGGAATGAATAACCCATTTATTACATATAGCAATAGGAGTTAACATAACAACTATTCCATCAATATTAGTACTAATATGTCCTTCAAAATTATTATACTTTATTTCAAAATTATATAAATTATTATTAATTTTAACAGGATATGTTATATGATTTCCATCTTGAATAGGATTTAATATTTCAATCATCTTATTTAATAATAATAAAGTTAAATCTTTAATTAACATTAAATAATAAAAATATTTAAAATAAAATCTTGTTAAAATTATAATGTCAAGTGGTTCAACACCTAAAATAATTAATTCAGTATTTAATAGTAATAACTTAAATCAAAATGATACAGACAATATTATTAATATTTTAAATTCATTAGATTTATTTAAAAATAATCCAATACCTAATAAAAATCCATCTAATAAAAAAAATTTAATAAACCCATTAATATCACAAAGACCAAATATGTTTTATTTAAACGATAAAGGTGCAAGCGGAGATAATAATATAAATTAATATAAAGATTATTTCATTATTATTAAATAATAATGAGATACGATCTTTCTGTAATTTTACCATATTATAAAAAATATGATGAATTTAAATATGCAATAGAATTAAATCATAAACAGTATGAACTAGTAAATGAAGTTATTATAATTTTTGATCACCAAATAGATATTAATGATTTTTCATATTTATCTAAATACAATATAAATTTCGTCTTTTATACTAATACAGTTAATCATGAATGGAGAAATCCTGCAGTTGTTATTAATTTTGGTATTAAAAAATCATCAAGTACTTTTTGTTTAATTATGTCACCTGAAACAATTTTACACCCAGATACAATTAAAAATTTAGTTACTAATACGGATGAAAATTCTTTTTCTGTTGGTTATGTTATTTTTACCACAAAAGAAATTTATGAGAATGATAAAAATAATGAACTTAACTTTTTATTTGATTTATTAATTCAACCTAATAATACAACTAGTTTACGTAATTCAAGAATTATTGGACCTGTAAGTTATGGTTCTATTTGTTGTTCAAAAGCTAATTTTGAGAAAGCAAACTATTATACAGAAACATTTAGCACAGGAGGATGGGGTGGTGAAGATGATGATATTAGAGTTAAATTAATTAAACAAGGACTAGTTAAAAATGTATTAAAATCCGTTAGAACAATTCATTTAGAAGAAAGTGAAAATTTTGAAAATAGATTATGTAGAAGATTTCACAATAATAAAACAGAACAATTATATAATGATTTTATCCAAATTAACTTAAATAAATAAAGTTATTTATTATTAATTTATGATATTGGATAATTCTAGTATATTAATAGAAAATAATGTATCTATTATATTACCATGTTATAATAAATATAATGAATTAAAAGATTCAATTGAAAAAAATAAAAACCAATTAATGCATGTAAAAGAAGTAATTATTATATGTGATCAAGTCATAGATACCAATGATTTTTTATATTTATCAGAATACAATATAAATTTTATTTTATATGCAAACACTATTAATCATAATGCATTTGCGACTAATATTAACCAAGTAATTAATTTTGGAATAAATGCAACAACTTGTAAATATTGTATAATAATGTATCCAGAAACTATATTATCTCAAGATGCTATTCAAAAATTAATTATGAATACTAATGATTATTCTGTAGCATTTGGTTATAGTCAAAATTTTATTAATGAGGAAAATATTTATAGTCAAAAAGTACCTAATGGAATATATTGTTGTTTAAAATCAAATCTTGAAAAAATAGAAACATCTACAAGTTGTTTAAATTATTTGAATTATTTTGATGTAATTAAAGAAAAATTTAAAGAACTCGATTTAATAATAAATCAATTAGACGATGTTAATGTAATACAAATAAAAACAACCAGTGAATATTTTCAACAATTATTAAACGAACCTTTAGACTATAGTGAACCATCAGACTTTAAAAATAACTTTATTAGAATTTACAATGTTAATCTAGAACCATTAGAAAATCAAATTAAAAATATTACTGAAATAATAGAATACAAAATTAATCCCAATATTAAATCCTATTATCCAATAATATTATTAGCACAATCATATAATGAAGAAAAAAATGTTAAAGACTTTATTAATAATGTTAGTAAATTTGTTGATGGTATAATTATATTAGATGATTATTCATTAGATAATACCTGGAATTTATTAGATATTAATAACGATCAAAATAATAAAATTTTATTAAAAATTAAGAAAAATAGGACAACATTTAATGACTTGGAAAACAGAAATTTATTATTAAAAACATTTGAAAATGTTTTTATTAGAAATAATATCAATGTTAATTGGTTTTTGTGGTTGGATTTTGATGAACGTATTGAAAATACACAACCAATATTAAAATATTTAAAAGAGAAATTACTGTCTACTAAACTAACATCAAATATATTAAATATATTATTTGTTCATATGTGGAATGAAGATGAATATAATACAGAATATCCTTGTTCTGATAATGGTGTACAATTACATACTCGGTTAATACGTAATGATGTTAATCGATTACCGTATATTATTTCTAGTGATAAAAATTTACATTTTAGATTAAATCCATACAAAGATAAAGCTTGTGGATTCCCATTAATTATTAAACATTTAGGTCGACAATCTATAGAATTAAGAGAACTTAAATATATTCTATACACAGAAGATTATGATAAAAAATTAATTTCACAATCATCATACAAACATTTTTTAAAAAATGATGTATCTTTATGCAATTTTGAAAATTCAAAAGATTTAATATTTTGTAAATTTATTTATGTATTACAACCAGTTATTTTATATTGGGATCAAGAAACATATATGACAGGTTGTTTTATATCAAATATTTTATTAGGGGCAAAATTAATAAAATTGGAATCAAATGTTAATACTATTCCAGACTGGATTAATAAAAAAGAACATATTATTATAAATCTATTACCTGAAAATTTAAATATAGTAACTGATATAGAAAATAAAAAAATAAAACATTTTAATTCAAATGTTTCAACTATAAAATTATGTAGAAATCAAAATGATCAAAATCCAAATTATAAAATAAATGGAACGAATCTATCTGTTGGTTTATTAGATAACTTTGTATTTGGCATAGTAGAAACAGAAGAGGTAAAGTTAACTAAATTAGCAAATATTCCAACTAATATCAGAGACATTATTTTAGATACAGCTAAAGATATTTATAACATTTGTAATTGCAATAGTTTTGTAGTTATTGATTTTATTTTAGATTCAAATAATAAACTTCATTTTTTAAAAATAAATACAAACCCATCTTTAGCACCATCTAGTATATTATCTAAAAGTGTTAATTATGCAGGTATTAATTATAAAACTTTTATTAAATATATATATAAAAAATATAATTCAAGATCTTATTAATAATTATAATTTAATTGTTATTAAATATATTCAATTTCTTTCTCAAGAATAATATTATATTTTTCATATATTTTCTTTTCAATATATTCTAATAAATAATTCATATCATTTTGTGTGGCATTGGCTACATTAATAAATATGTTTGGATTAACATCAGATAGTTTTAAATTCCTAATGGTTACACCTCTCATATTAATATCATCTAATAATTTCCATGCATATAATTTAGTGTTATTAACAATTGGATTTTTAAATATAGAACCTAATGTATTGGTATTTGTAAATTTTTTATTTCTTATTGTTAAAATATCATTAATTTTTTCTTTAATTTCATTTGGAGTTAGTTCGCTTTTTGTTATCTTAAATACACATGATATTATTATATCTTTATCTAACTCATTAGATTTTACATTAGATTTAAATATACTAGATCTATAATCAAAATTCATTTCTTTATTAGTCATAATAATTAATTGATTATTTTTTAATATGTAACAACTATCTAATATATCTTTAATCTCAATCCCATAAGCACCTGCATTTCCATATATTGCCCCGCCAATAGTTCCTGGAATACCTGCTAATGATGAGATATCTATTTGAATATCAGCACAATAATTTACAAGATCCATTAGTGGTAAACTAGATGATATACTTATTAATGTATAATCATTGGATTCACTATAATTAGTAATTTCTTGTAAATTATTTTTAATAATCATTCCATTATAATATTCAGAAAAATATATATTATATCCACCGCCTAAAATATTATACTTGATATTATTAAATTTACAAAATTCTATTAAAGTAATTATTTGTTCTATTTTTGAATATTCTGAATAATATTTGGTAATACCTCCAATATTAATATTAGATAACTGTGTTGTTGGAAATGATCTTTGAATATTAATGTCATTTTTAATTATAATATCAATATTTGATTGATAATTATAATAACCTCTATCAATATATTTTCTATTTAACAAATTAAATTTAATATTTAATTTTGATAACAGTAAATAAACAGCCATACCACCTCTCAAATCAGTACAATTAATATCTATTATAGGTTGATTATCATGTGCATCATATTTAACAAATTTAGATGGATCAATTATAATAGTATTATTAACTATTTCTAAATTATACCCTAATTTATTAATTTCATTTACATAATTAAATCTATTAGTCCATACTGTTTCTGTTATTTTACATAATTCATCACTATTAATAAATAAACTTAGAATACAAAAAAATGGTTGTGAATCAGTATATAATTTTGGATAATAATCTGTTTCTAATGTAAAATGTTTTAATGTATTTTTTTTAACATAAAAATAATTATTATTAGGTGATTCTAATAATTCAATTCCAATGTTTTCTAATATTAAATTTGTTTCACCTAATATATTAATATCAGTTGGGCCAATAGTGTACGGACTAATACTGTTCTCTGGTAAATTTATTGCACTAAAGATAATATAAGTAATTGTTTCGATTGGATCGGGTATTATATAATGTTTAATTATTTGATTTTGTTTATTTGGTTCATTATGATTATTATCATTAATTATAATACAATTATCATCATAACTAATATTAATATCTAATGATTTTAAAAAATTAATTAAATCTATAATATAAGGATCTCTCGCATAGTTTTCTAATATACACTTTGATTTAATTTTAGAAAACATTAATAACCCATTAATTGTTGCTCCTACACTAGGTTTTTTAAATTTATAATGAATATTATTATTATTAAAACTACCAAATACATTTAGTTTACCATTATTATATTTCACATCTTTTCCTGACAGTTTTATTAACTCTATATGAAAATCTATTTTCCTATCTGAATCATCAATGTCACAACCATTTGCCAATACATAATCAATGTCTTTATTATAATGAATTGTTGATCCAATAAAATAATATGTTCCTCTAGTATTTAATTCATAATTAATCTTATCAGGAATATTTAATTGTGTCGTATCAATAATAATTTCATTATCATTAATAATATTAATTGATACATTAAATTGTTTTAATATATTTAATTGAACTATTACATCTGCAATTAAGTTAATATTAAATAAGTGATATATTTTTTTATCTAATAATGTTGCTGCAATGATTGGAAGTGCTGAATTTTTTGCACCATGAATTTTAACATTATTTATTTTTGACATTATAATATTAATGAATTTTTTTTTATATAATATTAATTGGTTAGTTTAGTTAGTTTATAAATATTTTTTTTTATTTTTTATTAAATGTAAATATAGTATTTTGGATGATTTTTGTGATGTACTTGATTGTTTTAGATTAGTTGACACAATAATAAAAGCATCTTTGGCAGTTTTTTTCCCTGATATAATATCCCTGATTGCATCATCAGTTGGAATCCAAAACAAATCCATATAATCACCTGAACCCATTAGATCACCATTTTCTCTTGCTTTTCCAAAATTTTGAATATCGGGATCATTTAAAGTTTTAAATGATACATTATTTACTGGAATTTTATCTAAATCTTTACTTAATAATGTTTGTTCAGATGCACTTGCTAATAATTTTATTATTTGATTTTTATATGGATTTATATTCATTTGTTTTGTAAAATATATTAATTGAACTCCTAAAAATGGTCCTGATTTAGTACCATTAATTGGTGGTATTGGTATTATAGTATATGGAACACCTGATTTTTTAACATCAGATAAATTCCAAGGTCCTGATATAAAAAATGGTGATGTGCTGTCAGATTTAGTAAATAGATTTATATCATAACCTATAAATTTTAAAAATGTTTTAACCCAATTATCTAATTTACTTAGATTTGATAAAAATGTTGGGTTATCAAAATCTAAATCATTTGCTGTAATATTTCCTGATGTAAAACTTAAACTATTTTTATTAAATCCACCTGCTCCTAATCCTTTTATTATTGGATATAAATGATATATACCAGATGGACATATAAGATTCCAACCATTTTTAACACAAATCTGTTCTAATTCTTCAAATGTTGTTGGAGGTTTTGGTACTAATTTTGTGTTTACATATAATCCAACATTTTCTATAACTAAAGGAATTCCACAAAATGATGTTTCTGGTCCTAATATTTTACCATCAAATTCATTTTTATTCGGAATTTCAATTGGTATGATTATATCGTTTGTTTTAAATGTATATTTCCAATCATGTGGACCATATATAATATCACCCGCACCAGATTTTACCTTGTTTATAATATCATCACTATTGGAATTGAAATTTGAATCAATATTAATATTTATTTTATGTCTGTTTCCAAAATCTTTCCATGATTTTTCGTAATTATTATGTATTATTAATAAATTGAGTTCAATATTATTTATTTTTATTTGATTAGTATTTATTAGTTTTACAAGTGCTTCAATTTCACTTTTATTATTACT
>JACCED010007975.1_pt1 | contig 23976 bp, 20 predicted proteins | sample 7455021 | NCBI WGS metagenome assembly JACCED01 (sample SAMN15323456, study PRJNA562643) | freshwater metagenome | isolation source: river surface water | place: USA:Blue River Watershed | collected 2017-08-19
CCTTAGAGTATGTCAGCCCTGTGTGGGTGACAACGCTGAGACTCTTGCCTGCGTGTGCGCTTTTCTTTGCGTTGTGCTTGGCGACCGGGCGTATTCGCGTTCCGGTCAAAGCAGATCTGCCAGTGGTGTTCAGTATCGGTTTGCTGCACATGGTGGGCTTCTCGGTATTGGTCAGTATCGGCTTGCAATACCTCCCTGCCGGCAAGTCGATCGTCTTGGCCTACACCTCGCCACTCTGGGTCGTTCCCGCTGCCTGGTTTTTTCTCCGCGAACCCCTAACCGTCAGAAGACTGCTTGGGTTGCTGATCGGGCTCTCGGGTGTCGTGCTGATCATGCAGCCCGGACAAATGGACTGGAGTGACCCGAACATCGTGCTCGGTCATGTTTTCATGTTGACCGGCGCACTTTGCTGGGCGATTTCAATTGTGTATGGACGCGTTCATAAATGGGTGACACCTCCTTTTTCCTTGCTGCCTTGGCAAATGCTCGTTGGGGGCGTGGTGCAGCTGGTGCTGGCTTTGGTGATCGAAGGAATTCCGCATATCAACTGGACGCTTGAGCTCTGGCTGCTGCTTGGTTTTAATTGCTTGATAGGCAACGGGCTGGCTTACTGGATGATGAATCTGGTTAGCCGGGATTTGCCCGCAGGCGTGGTTTCGATGGGATTGTTGGGTGTGCCTGTGATCGGTTTGGTTTGTTCCAGCTTGTTTTTAGGTGAAACTCTTGGCTTGCCCCTGGTGATTGCTGCGGTACTGATCATCTTAGGAATCGTGCTCGGTACGGTAGCTGGACATAAAAAGCAGTAAAGTCAAAGAGACCCTCGCTTTGTCATCGTCATCCAAGGAATGTGAAAAGATGAGTCAAATAGAAACAGATCTCGGTTTTGCCTCTGACGAGGATGTCCCGATTCCCTACATGACGCGCACGCGTGACTGGTATCTTGCGTTGGGCTATGGCAATCCTTATCGCTGGGCGCATTACGCCGAAGTACCCTTTACGCCACTTGCCAAACCGCTCGCTGAAATGACTGTCGCGTTATTGACCACGGCATCACCCTACGACCCCTCTAAGGGTGAGCAGGGTGTTGGCGCGCCCTACAACGCCGAGGCAAAGTTTTACAAGGTTTATTCTGGTGACGTGACGATCGATCATGATGTGCGGATTTCCCACGTAGCGATCGATCGCAAGAACACCACCATGGAAGACAGCAACACCTGGTTTCCTCTGCCCGCGATGAGAGCGGCTGCGGCAGCGCGACGGATCGGTCGTCTGGCTCCGCGTTTTCATGGGATCCCCACCAACCGCAGTCAGCGTCATACGATTGAAGTGGATTGCCCTGAGGTACTCAGACGTTGCAAGGAGGATGGTGTCGAGGCGGCAGTGCTCGTACCCAATTGTCCGGTTTGTCATCAGACGCTGAGTCTCGTATCCCGATATCTTGAATCAGCAGGTATCCCGACGATACTGCTCGCATGCGCCAAGGACATTGTCGAACACTGCGGAGTGCCGCGTGTGATGTTTAGTGATTTTCCATTGGGCAATGCCGCAGGTAAACCGAATGACCCCGCTTCGCAGGCCGCAACGCTCGAACTGGCATTTCGAACCCTCGAGACGGCACCTGCGGCGCGTACGACGGTTCAGTCCCCTCAGCGCTGGAGCGCGTCACATGCGTGGAAACAGGATTATTCAAATGTCGCTCGAGTGAGCGCAGAAGAATTGGCCCGGTTGCGTTCTGAGAACGACCGGGCCAAAGAAGCTGCGAAAGCGCTACGTGCGAATCAGTTAGCCTGAACGCCGGCGTTTTTCAGCAAGGGACCAAGCGTATCGATTTCCTTTTTCAGATGCTCGGCAAGTTTTGCGGGCGTTGCCAGGTCAGGCGTGACAGGCGAGGTGCCCATGTTTTCCAGACGCGCCTTGACATCAGGATCCAGTACGGCTTTGGCCAACGAAGCGGACAGTTTGTCGATCACGGGCTTGGGTGTGCCCTTAGGGGCATAGATTCCAAACCAAATGCTCAGATCAAAGCCTTTGACGCCTGCTTCGCTGATTGCTGGCAGGTCAGGTAAGGAGTCGATTCGTTGTGTGCCTGCAATTGCGTAGGCTTTGATGCGATTACCCTTGATATGACCCACGGTGCTGGTTGTCTGGTCGCACAAGATGTCGATCTGACCACCCATCAAGTCGTTCATCGCAGGTGCAGTTCCCTTGTAAGGAATGTTGTTGAGTTTGACGCCCAGCGCTTCCATAAACATCAGGCTGCACATATGCGAGGCAGAGCCGACGCCTGCGTTGCCAATACTGATTTTGTCCTGATTCTTTTTAACGTAGTCGACAAATTCTTTGGTGTTCGCTGGAGGAAAGTCCTTGCGCGCCACGACAACCATTGGACCCACCGTGGCTAACCCGACTGGCTCGAAATCCGTGACTGGGCTGTAGGACAGGTTTTTGATCAGCATCGGGTTGGTGGCATGACTGATATGCGTCATCAGAAGCGTATAGCCGTCAGGTGCCGAGCGTGCAACGCGCGCGGTCCCGATGCTGCCACTCGCGCCTGCGGGATTGTCAACGATGATTTGCTGACCGAGGTTCTTTTGCATTGCGGCTGCAAAGAGTCGGGTGATGGTATCGCCTGGACCGCCCGGCGCGTAAGGCATGACCATGGTGATGGTTTTATTGGGATAGTCTTGAGCGATCGCGGCAAAAGAGGCTGCGCTCATGACCAAAGAGGCGCAGAGTGTGCGCAGTAATGCTTTTTTCATACTGTAAGTCTCCCGATTTACTTGAATCTCCGACCAATTAAGACCGAACCTTGAGATCGATCATACTATGGCGACGATTTGACGGGGCATAGGGGCAGCCCTAATATTTGCGCTTGCTAACTTACATTTTGAGTCCTTTCATGCCAATCTCAATGCTCGAATCCTCCATTTTCAAAGATATGTTCGGCACGGCAGCGATGCGTGAAGTGTTTGACGACACTGCCACGTTGCGCCGCTACACCGACACTGAAATCGCATTGGCAAAAGTTCAGGGCGAACTTGGAGTGATACCGAAAGCGGCCGCAGCTGCGATTGTCGCGCGCGCCGATTCGAGCAAACTCGATATGGCCGAACTCAAGCGTGAAACAGAGATCGTGGGTTACCCGATTCTGCCTTTGGTCCATCAGATTTCAAAGATGTGCGGTCCCGAGGGCGAGTATCTGCATTGGGGCGCGACCACGCAAGACATCATGGATACTGCGACGGTGCTCCAGGTGCGTGATGGTCTGGCGATCATTGAAAAAGATCTGAATGAGCTCGATGCGATTCTGGATCAAATGTCGTTGCAATACCGGGATGCGCCAATGGCGGGACGCACACACTTGCAGCACGCACTGCCGATTACTTTTGGCTATAAAGCGGCGGTCTGGTTGTTAATGGTGCGTCGCCACCGCGAGCGTTTGGCGCAACTCAAACCGCGTGTCTTGATCGGACAGTTTGGTGGCGCGGCAGGTACGCTCGCCTCATTGGGTGAGCAGGGACTCGCGGTCCAGGAAGCGCTGATGAAAGAGCTTGGCCTGGGCGCAGCCCCCGTGACTTGGCATGTTGCGCGAGACGGTCTGGTTGAAGCCATCCAGTTTTTAGCACTTGTCACGGGTTCTCTTGGCAAGATCGCGCTCGACATCATGTTGATGATGACCAACGAGCTTGGCGAGGCGTTTGAGCCTTTCGTCAAAGGCCGTGGCGCCTCGAGCACAATGCCACAAAAGCGCAATCCGATTTCCTGTGAGTTGATGCTCAGCGCTTCGAAAGCCGTGCGTCAACACGCCGGTCTGGCACTTGACGCAATGGTGCAAGACTTTGAGCGTGCGACAGGACCTTGGCATATCGAGTGGTCTGCGATCCCCGAGTCTTTTATTTTGACTGCGGGTGCGCTCAAGCAAGCTAAGTTCATGCTCGCGGGCCTCGAGGTCGATACCAAGCGGATGCTGAAAAATCTTGACTTGACCGGTGGCTTGATTGTCGCTGAAGCCGTCATGATGGGCTTGGCGCCCTACATTGGTCGCCAGACAGCGCATGATGTGGTGTATGACGCATGCAGGGCTGCTTCGATACAGGGTAAAAAACTCGCCGAAGTCCTCTACCAGGACAAGGCCGTGAGCGAAAAACTCGATCGCGCCCAGATTGATCGTCTCTGCGATCCCGCCAATTATTTGGGAGCCGCCCCACAGATGGTGGATCGCATGCGCGCCTGGAAGAAAAACTGATGGTGCGTGAGATTCAGGCGCGGGACATCGTCACTAGCATTGCGGATGCATTGCAATATGTGAGTTACTACCATCCGGCTGATTTTGTTCAGGCCCTCAAGGCCGCTCATCAAAAAGAGAGCAGTGCGCCCGCTCGCAATGCGCTGCTGCAGTTGCTGGTGAACAGCAAACTCAGTGCCCAAGCCCAACGTCCTGTTTGCCAGGACACGGGTGTGGCACATGTTTTTTTCAAACTCGGGATGGACGTCCGCATTGTTGCGCCTGAGCGCTCCAGCACGCCGAGTTTGCAAGCACTGGCGAATGAGGGCGTCGCTCAAGCCTATATGTTCGCCGAGAATCCGTTGCGCGCTTCGATGATTCGCGACCCTCTCGGGCAGCGTAAAAATACAGGCGACAACACACCGGCAATCGTGCATGTCGAGTTAGTCGAGGGCGATCGCCTTGAGATCATCGCTGTCGCTAAAGGCGGCGGTGGCGATGTTAAAGCGCGTTATGCCATGCTCAACCCAAGTGATTCGATCGCGGACTGGGTGGTCAGTCAGCTACCCGGCATGGGTGCAGGCTGGTGTCCGCCTGGAGTGCTGGGGCTTGGAGTTGGCGGCACGCCTGAGCAGGCCATGCTGATGGCCAAGCGCGCATTGTTCGCACCGATCGATATTCAGTCGATAAGAGACAAGTCTGCGCACGATGCAGTCGAAAAGCTTCGCCTCGAGGTATTTGACCGTGTCAACGCTCTGGGTATTGGTGCGCAAGGCCTAGGCGGAGATTCCACGATCCTGGATGTCAAAATCGAGACTGCTCCGTCGCATGCGGCGTTATTGCCTGTCGCGCTCATGCCGAATTGCGCGGCGACGCGTTTTATTTCTTTTTCTCTCGATGGCTCGGGTCCGGCATCATTTGCTCCGCCTGATCCCTCTGTGTGGGAAGGGATTCCTGGTGCCATGCCGACCACCGATGGTCGACGTGTAAATCTGGATACGTTGACGCATGAAGAAGTGCGGAGTTGGAAAGCTGGCGAGTTGCTCTTGCTATCCGGTAAGCTCTTGACCGGTCGGGATGCCGCGCATAAACGCATGGTCGATACGCTCGCGCGCGGTGAGGCGTTACCCGTGCCTTTGAAAAATCGTGCCATTTACTACGTCGGCCCAGTTGATCCGGTCAAAGGAGAGGCGGTTGGGCCCGCCGGCCCAACGACGTCAACGCGAATGGATAAATTCATGCCTGTCTTGCTCGAACAAACGGGTCTGCTTGTGTCCGTTGGCAAGGCTGAGCGAGGACCCGTTGCGATCGAAGCGATCAAGAAAGCCGGTGCCGCATACCTGGTCGCTGTGGGCGGGGCTGCTTATCTCGTATCCAAAGCGATCGAGTCGGCTCGTATCTTGGCCTATGAGGATCTTGGCATGGAAGCAATCTATGAATTTGTGGTGCGCGATATGCCGGTGACAGTCGGTGTTGACGCCCGCGGTCAGACCATTCACTGGATCAGCTCAGCTCGTACCAGTCGCGAATAGCGCTCCACGCCTCTTGAGCAGTTTCGACGATCTTGACGATGTTGAGGTCGTCATGTTCGATTAATCCGGACTCGATCAAAAGATCAAAGCGAATCATGCTGTTCCAAAAGGTATGACCCACTAACACGATGGGCATGGGGTCGACTTTTTTTGTTTGAACGAGTGTCAGGACCTCGAAGAGTTCATCGAACGAGCCAAAGCCTCCCGGAAATACAACAATGGCGCGCGCGCGAAGCATGAAGTGCATTTTGCGCAGGGCAAAGTAATGAAACCTGAAACAAAAATCGGGTGTGATGTAGGGGTTGGGAACTTGTTCGCGAGGCAGGCTGATGTTCAGGCCAATCGACATATCGCCAGCTTCTGAGGCACCCCGGTTGGCCGCCTCCATGATGCCGGGTCCGCCTCCCGTGCAGATATGCAAGCGAAAATTTTTGGCGGCCTGATGACGATTGTATTCACCCACCAAGCGTCCAAAGTCTCGCGCTGACTCGTAATGCACACAAGTGTTGAGCGCGATTTTCGCTTTGGCACGCTCTGCATCGCTCGTCGCGGTTTTTTCTTTCAATAGCGCATCCTCACGGCTGACAAAGCGCGCGGAGCCGAATACAACGATCGTGTGATCGATCCCGTGCTCTCTCAGAATTAAATCTGGTTTGAGGAGTTCGAGTTGAAAACGGATGCCGCGGACCTCCGGACTATTGAGAAAGTCTTGATCCGCAAAGGCAAGCTTGTAAGCAGTGCCTTTTTCAGAAGGTGAAAACTTTTCTTCGAGTTCAACAGTCAGTTCGCCGGCGGTTTTGGCGTTATCAATGGGTAGTTTGGGTGTCATGCAGGTACCTGATGGAAGTTTCTAGCCTAATATATTCCAAAAGCACAGAATCGATTCTCATAAGGACACAAGCATGAAGTTGGTCAGTTATATCCATCAAGGCAAGAATACCTACGGCGTTTTGCTTCCCGACGGCGGGATTGTGGATCTAGCGTCCCGTATCGGGCATGAGTACCCCACGCTTTTGGAGCTGGTACGGAAAAACGGTTATGCGGCTGCTCAGCAAGCCCTCAACAACGCGAAGAATGCCGATGTACGAGAGTCGGATATCCGTTATTTGCCCCTTTTCCTTGAGCCTGTCACGATTCATTGTGTGGGTTTGAATTACGCCGCGCATGCCGCCGAAGCGGGTCACAAGCTCCCAGAATTTCCCCGGACTTTTGTCAAAATACCCGCCGCACTCGTCGCGCATAACGAGGACTTTGAAAAGCCGACGCTTTCCCCGGAGTTTGATTTTGAAGGGGAAATCGCCGTGGTCATCAGCCAGACCGCTCGCAAGGTCAAAGCCGAAGATGCTGCAAAATACATCGCAGGCTATACCTGTTTCATGGACGGTTCTGTGCGTGATTATCAATTTCAGCGCACCCTCGATCAAGGCAAAAACTTTTACCGCTCCAGCTCGATCGGCCCCGCGCTCGTGACGCCCGACGAGGTGGGTGTGCTAGATCATTTGACGCTGACGACGATCGTGTCGGGTGAAACAATGCAGCACACAGCCTTCGACAACATGATCTTCACGATTCCGAAATTGATTGAGTACATTTCGGGCTTTACAGAGCTCCACGCAGGGGATGTGATTGCCACGGGCACTCCGGAAGGGGTGGGTTTTAGCCGCACCCCGCCCAGATTTCTGCAAAAGGGGGATGTTGTCGAGGTCATCATTGATAAAATAGGAACATTGTGTAACAAGGTTTCTTAGCAAAATGACTATTAGCGATCCACAGTACTCACAGTCAAGCATCCTCGAACCGGTTGCACTGACTGCGGGTCCGGTGGGACACGGCTCGACACAGGCCTTGATGCTTGCGGCCATCGGCGTGGTGTTCGGCGATATTGGCACGAGCCCTCTCTACGCGTTAAAAGAATGTTTTAGCCCTGAGCACGGGATTCCCTATTCGCCAGAGGCTGTGCTCGGTATTTTGTCGATGCTGTTTTGGGCAGTGTTGTTGATCGTGACACTCAAATATGTCGTGATCGTGATGCGCGCGGACAACCGGGGCGAGGGTGGGGTCTTATCACTGATGGCCTTGGCGATGCGCTCACTCAAAGGCAAAGGCAAGCCTCATCTGGCGGTGATGATGCTCGGCATGTTCGGGGCATGCATGCTGGTGGGGGAGTCAGTGATCACTCCGGCGATTTCTGTCTTGTCGGCCGTTGAGGGGCTGGAGATCATCACGCCGGAACTCAAAAGTTTCATCATTCCGATCACACTGACCATTCTGGTTGTTTTGTTTGTGATTCAAAAGCATGGCACAGCCGCAGTCGGCAAGCTATTCGGGCCGATCACACTACTCTGGTTTCTGACCTTGGCTGCCCTGGGTGTACTCAACATTCTCAAGCAGCCAGATATTTTCATGGCGATTAATCCCATGTATGCGATCGACTTCATTTATGCGCATACATTTTTAGCGTTTATCGTACTGGGTTCAGTTGTGCTGGTTGTCACGGGTGTCGAGGCACTCTATCTGGACATGGGGCATTTTGGTAAAAAACCTGTGCGCTATGCCTGGTTGTTCGTGGTGATGCCGAGTCTGTTGTTGTGCTATTTCGGTCAGGGCGCCTTGCTCATGACGGATCCTGACGCGATCCGCAACCCTTTTTATCTGATGGCGCCAAGCTGGGCGCTGATTCCTCTGGTGGTGTTGGCAACTTGCGCGACTGTGATTGCCTCTCAAGCGGTGATCTCTGGCGCGTACTCTCTCGCGAATCAGGCGACTCTGCTGGGATTTTTGCCTCGGATGAGTATCAATCACACTTCCGAGGCTGAGCGTGGCCAGATCTACATTCCGGTTGTGAACTGGGCATTATTGGTCATGGTGTTGTTCACGGTGATCGAGTTCAGAGAGTCGAGCAACCTGGCGGCAGCCTACGGGATTTCGGTCACGACAACGATGCTGATTACAACGTTGTTGGTGGCTGTGGTGATGATTCGCGAGTGGAAACTGAATCCGCTACTGGTCGCGGTATTTTTAGTAGTGTTTTTGTTGATTGATGTGTCTTTTTGGGCCGCAAACCTCATCAAGGTCAAGGATGGCGGTTGGTACCCACTTTTCCTGGGTCTCGCTTGCTTTACCTGCTTGATGACCTGGTATACCGGTCGACGTCTGCTCCGGGAAAAACTGATTGATGGCTCGATTCCCTTGGCGGATTTTGTCACCAGCATTCTGGCGTACCCGCCTCACCGGGTGGACGGTACAGCTGTATTTTTGACTGCGCACGTCGACCATACTCCCTCGACAATGTTGCACAATCTCAAACACAACAAGGTTTTGCATAAGCGTGTGTTTTTCATCAAGTTAAGCACTTGGGATGTCCCGTATGTGAATGATGATGAAAGGCTGCAGCTCAAAGAGCTTGGCAAAGACATTTATGTCGTGCGCGCGGTGCATGGTTTTAAAGAAACACCCGACATCAATTCCGTGCTGGCCCTGATTACAGCCAAGCATGGGCTCGAGTTTGACGAGATGGACACTTCGTTTTTTCTGGCGCGCGATACGATTGTGCCGAGCAAGCTGCCTGGTATGGCGCTCTGGCGTGAAAAGCTATTTTCCTGGATGTATCAGAACGCAGCCAAACCTTCGGATTTTTTCCAAATCCCACCTAACCGCGTCGTAGAACTTGGCGCGAAGATAGAGATCTAAGTTCGACGCCTGTCATGTTTACCGTGACAGGCAAGGGTCATATGTTTAAAACTGGCGAGGGCGTGCATACAAATCCGTGTGGCCGATCTCGCATGTCTCTGCCTGGACTCTTTTCAGCTTCCAAGCGTTGACGGTTTCAACTGATACCAGCCCCGTTTCCAATACCGCTCCCGCACTGCCGAGTGCAAGTTGCTCGATCAGCAGACGGTCCTTGCTATCGAGTTTCCAGGGACTCTGGGCTGTGGAAACCGCAAAGCCGCGAGTCTCCAGCAGCTTTTGCATGACGACTGCTGCGGTAGGTCCCGCCGCTGCGCCAAAACCTTTGTCAGTCTGTTGATGTGCGTGAAAAGCGTTGAGCATCTCGGCATCTGTTGGTTCTGAGGGACGCCAGGTTTCTTGTCCGTTATAGGTCAGCACCGTATAGAGCGGCTTGGAAAGCAAATGACAAAATTTTTCCAGCCAGCCAACTGCTACGAGGTCAAAAAACGCGGCAGCTGTGATCAAGTCCGCAGGCTTTTCAAGCACGGCTTGAATATTGCTGGAGAGATCTTCACAGAGAAAATCAACCGAGATGTGTTTGTTGTGTTTGATCAGAGAGAGCGTCGTATTGTCCGAGCGCACTTCATCGGCCCATTGCAGTAGTGCGATGCGAGCAGCGTCGAGTAACGCTGGGTCATAATCGACGAGAGTCCAGTGCTGGTGGTCGGGTAGGTGAGCAGCCAAGGCGCGCAGGTTTGAACCAGAGCCAGACCCGAGATCGACTAGTTTGATCACACCAGGGCGAGCCCGCGCAAGATGTTCGAGATCCTGTACGACCCGTTCGCGCAAGGAAATGTCGCGGGCGCGATGATCTGCGGGTTCACGAAGTGCGAGCCATTGTGCGGAAAAACCTGTCATCTCTGTTCCATTGTTTGATGAGTTTGTGACGGCTGTTCAACGGGCGCGTTGAATTGCTGTTTCACGATTTCGGTGAAGCGTCCACCTTGTGCGTAAAGCGCGTCAAAAGTGCCGGCTTCGATCACCTGTCCTGCATCCATCACAAGAATCATATCGGCTTGTCTGATGGTGCTGAGGCGGTGAGCAATCACCAGTGTGCTGCGTTGACGCGTGACTTCGTCCATTGCTTTGAGCAGGCTTGTTTCGGTCGTACTGTCGAGCGCGCTTGTTGCCTCGTCCAAAATCAGCATCGGCGGGTCTTTCAAGAGGACACGAGCGATCGAAAGTCGTTGACGTTCGCCACCGGAGAGACTGCGGCCACGTTCACCGATGATGGTGTCAAAACCTTCCGGCTGTCTGAGGATAAAGTCCAGCGCCTGGGCCCGCGCGCAAGCTTCGCGCATGTCCGCCTCGGTGGCCTCTGGAGAGCCTACCCGAAGATTCTCCGCAATCGAGCGGTTGAACAACAGAGGCTCCTGAAACACGACACCGATATTTCGACGCAACGCAGTCAATTGAAATTCCCGTATGTTGCGACCGTCGATCGTGATCGCGCCTGATTGCGGATCAAAGGCGCGATAAAGCAGGCTGAGTGCCGTCGACTTGCCGGCACCTGACGTGCCCACCAGGGCCAGTGTTTGTCCGGGCGCAACCGAAAAGCTCAAGTTTTGTACGGCAGGTCTTTTGCCATCGTAGGAGAACGTGACGTGATGAAACTCGATATGACCCTGGCAGCGACCAGGATCAATCGCGTGAGGCAAGTCTTGAATTTCGGGGTCGGTATCGAGCACTCCGAAAAACTCTTTCAGACGAGGTGCGTCCATGGCGAGCTTGTTCGCAAATGCCACGATCTGTTCGAGTCGACCAATCACCATTCCGGCAAACGCGATGAAGGTCACGATCTCACCAATGGTGATCAGAGACTTGGTGTAGAGCCAGGCACCCAGAATGACGATGCATAAAATGCTCAGCGTCGTGGCGGAGCGTGTGAGAACCGTCACGATTGCCCACCAGGACAATACAGGTAACTGGGCGCCCAGTACGCGCTGACTGATGTTGCGCAGGGCATTGACCTCGGTCTGGATGCGCGAGAAACTTTGGACAAGAGCAATATTGCCAAGCGTGTCCGAGGCGAGTTCTGCCAAGTCCGAATGATGGCTTTCGACTTGCTGTTGCAGTTTTTGGGTTTTACGCAAAATGAAATTGGTCAGTATTCCAAAAAGCAAACACAAGACAATCAGCACTAGAGCAAGTCGCCAATTGATATAGAGCGCAAGAGGGACCAGCACCACTAGGGAAACGAACGCGGCCAGATGTTCGCGAAAAAAACTCAGCCACAACCACCACAGCGTGTCAGTCCCTTGCAGCATGATTTTCATCAGTCGGCCAGAATGCGTGCGGGACTGTTGAGCGAGTGGCAGGTGCAGGACGTGTTCGAAATATTCACCAAAGACGGCGTGGCGGCGTCGATGTGCCAGGCGATCGGAAAAAAGCGCCACAAGTGTCGAGCACAGGATTGTGAACAAACCAAAACCCGTCCAGAGCAAAAGCAAGGGCCAGACTCCTGCCCAGATCGCGGCAGGCTGATCGCTGGGGATTTTGGACAGCGTATCGATCACGCGTCCAAATAGCACAGGCTCAGCGAAGAGTGCCATCGCCAGTGCAACGTTGGCAAACGCCAACATCCAGCCGAGTCGGCGATCCGAACCCAGTTTGTCGAGCACGCGCAGATAGAGACGAAGAAATTTCATGTGTGCTCAGAGAATATTGCGCTCAGGTGTGATTCGATGGCCTGACAGTCTGTAGAACATTCAATGCCTTTAAATCGAGCGCCAGCAATGCTTCGGGTGGATTGATTTCTTCGGGTAAGGATAGCAATCTGTGTGTCATCATCCAGCGACCCAGCCAAGGCTGCGAGGTCAGGACCGCTAGAGGAATCGCAAGCAGCAGACCGCTGAAAAAAATCAGCGCATAGGGGAGCACAGCAGGGTGAGTGGCAAGCAGCAGACCAGATAGCACCAAGCCCAGGAGCGTGTGAGGCCAAAACTGCTTGAGGGCGTCAGATAAAGCGATCGTGTGGTCGTCTCGTGTCTGGGCAGTCCAACCCGCTTTTTTTCCAAATATGAGACCCACGATAAAGATGGTGTGGTTCAGCCAGGTAATGGGTGTCATAAGGATAGAAAAAAGCATTTCAAGCGTCAGGCTCAGGCCAAAGCGCCAGCCTCCACCAAAACGGGTGCGTTCCTCTTTGCGCAGCAAAACATCCATTGCGCCTGCTATTTTTGGCAGGTACCACATGAGCAGTGCGAATACGAGGAGGGTAATGGACTCAGAGGCTTGAGCAAAGTCAGACGCGTTTGGAGTCAGGCTCAGTGCAAGCGTTGCCAATACCAGCATGGCGATCCAGGCGGGCGAGCCCAAAAACATGAAAATCGCCAAAGTCAGTTGATAGCGATTCATCAGCTTTAAGCCCGGCAAGGTCAGCAAATGGACGTATTGCAAGTTACCTTCGCACCAGCGCAGATCGCGACGAATATATTCACTCAACGTCGGCGGGTTTTCCTCCCAGCTTTCATCTTCCTGCGGAAACACCCGAACCTCAAAGCCAGCGCGCCGCATCAACACCGCTTCGACTTGGTCGTGGCTCAAAATATGGCGTGTCGAGCCATCGCGGCTGGTCAGCGCGGGGAGTTCGCAGTGTTCGATAAAAGGGGCTAGGCGAATGACAGCGTTGTGTCCCCAGTATGGACCACAGTCCGACTGCCACCAGGCCGAGCCCATCGTGTAGGACCTCATGCCCAAGCGCATACCGTATTGAAATAAGCGGGTAAAGGCACTTGTCGAGGGTAGTCCCACCACCAAGCCTTGCAAAATACCCAGCCGCGGATTCGCCTGCATCATGCGCACCAAGCGAACAATCGCTGCGCTGGTCATGAAACTGTCGACATCCAAAGTGAGGGCGAAATCGTGCTGAGCACCCCAGCGTTTGCAAAAGTCAGCGATGTTGCCAGCTTTGTAACCGGTATTGTCCGTGCGGCACCGGTAGGTGATCGCGACGCGCTGGCTCCAACGTTGTTGCATGGAATCAAAACAGGATTGCTCTTGTGCGGCAATGACGCGGTCGTTCGTATCACTCAATACATAGAGATGAAAATGTTCGCCTATGCCCGGGGCTGAGAGACCTTTGAGCATTGTTTCAAGGTTGCGCTCGATACGCTCCGGCGTCTCATTACGGATACACAACAAAATCGCAGTCGATGTTGTGAGCGGTTCGGAGTCTGTGATGTCCATTTCACGAGGTAAAACAGAAGCCGTGGGTTCGGTTGAAAGCTGACAAAGCAGCAGACCGATCACAGCATTCCAGAATCCAACCACCATCCAGGGGAGCGTCAAACCCAGTAGTACCATCAATATGACGTACAGGGCAGTGGGAGTTTGTGGTGCAAGCGCCTGATCCATCAGCCAAAGCATGAAAATGCCAGTGCTGAGCGAGAGCAGACAAAAAAGGATGCGACGCGCGGCGATCGCACGCGCAGAGGGGTTATTCATGAAGGTATTCAAGGGGATGGCCTCTGACTCACTTATACTCTGTGAAATGCTTTAGCAGTATAGGTCAGAGCGGATCGTTTAAATTTAAAAACCCAGGACTCATTCGTGGCAAGAGATCAGAACCTTCCTTTGGAGCCCCAGCTGACTCAGGAGCTTTGGTACGTCGCGCCCGAGCGGACGGAGATACGCGAGGAGCCCTTGCCTGCCATGACTAGCGAAGCGGTCCAGGTGCGTTCTGTGTTCGGTGCGCTGAGTCGTGGAACCGAATCTCTGGTTTTTAGAGGGCAAGTTCCTGAGTCTGAGTATTCGCGCATGCGCGCACCCTTTATGGGCGGTGCATTCCCCTTTCCCGTTAAATACGGCTATTCGAATGTCGGACGCGTTGAACAGGGACCCGACGCCTTGAGGGATCAGCTGGTTTTCAGCTTGATGCCTCACCAGACGGTTTTTCGGGCTGAAGCTTCCTCGGTGATTGCCATTCCCGCCGGTGTCGATGCTTCGCGCGCCGTATTGGCCGCCAACATGGAAACGGCCTTGAACGCAGTCTGGGATGCATCCCCCGGTCCGGGCGATCGCATCGCGGTCGTCGGCGCCGGTGTGGTGGGAGCTTTAGTCGCTTACCTGTGTGGACATCTGCCTGGTGCCGAAGTCACCTTGGTGGATGTGAATCCTGAGCGTGCCAAAATCGCAAAGGCTTTCGGAGTGCATTTTTCCACCCCCGATGCTGCACCCAAGGAATGCGATGTCGTCATTCACTGCAGTGCCAATGCAGCCGGACTGGCGACTGCCATTGCTTGTGCTGGCGAAGAAGCGACAGTGCTGGAGTTGAGCTGGTATGGCTCGGGTGTTGTCGCCGCCCCCTTGGGAGGCGCTTTTCATAGCCGTCAGATCAGGTTGCAATCAAGTCAGGTCGGTCATATTTCCGCGTCGCGCCGGCCGCGCTGGACCTATCGCCGAAGGCTGACCGCAGCACTGAACATGCTGCAAGATTCGCGTCTCGATGTGTTGTTGGCGCCAGCAGTTGATTTCAACGATCTACCCGCGCGTTTACCTGAAATTTTGAGCCGCCAAAGTACAGTACTTTGCCAGCTGATTCGTTATCCTAAACCTTAAGGAGTTGCCGTGTTTACAGTCGAAGTCCGTGACCACATTATGATTGCCCACTCGTTTCGAGGTGAGGTCTTTGGACCTGCTCAGGCGCTGCATGGCGCGACCTTCGTGGTCGATGCTGCGTTCATTTCCAAAGAGCTCGATCCCAATGGCATTGTCGTCGATATCGGGCGCGCGCTTGATGTGCTCAAGGCCACGCTTAAGCCTTTGAATTACAGCAATCTGGACGAGCGTCCTGAGTTTAAAGGTGTCAATACCACGACCGAGTTTCTGACCAAGTACATTTTCGATCAGCTCGCAGCTGCGGCGCGCACGGGTGGACTCGGGCGCGATGGCAAGGAGCTGCATTCGATCCGCGTGACCATCTCCGAGTCTCATGTCGCGCGCGCCTGGTACGAGGCGGCTATTCATTGAAACCGATGATGGCACAACGAATCGTTTTTGCCTTTCCCGGCGAGCTTGATACACCGACTGGTGGCTATATCTACGATCGTCGCATCATCGAGGGTTTAAGAGAGCGAGGCTGGCAGGTCGACTTGCTCAGTCTGGGGGCTGGTTTTCCTTTCCCCAGCCATGAAACTGTCTCTCAGGCAAACGAGTTGTTGAAGGCCATCCCGATCGGCAGGCTGGTCGTCATGGATGGGCTGGCTCTGGGCGTATTGCCCGAAGCGGTCGCGACTTTGGCGCATGACCATACCGTTGTCGCCCTGATTCATCATCCTTTGGCCTTCGAATCGGGTCTGAGCGCAGGGCAGGCTGAGGCTTTCAGATTAAGCGAATCCCGGGCACTGACTCACGCGAGCCATGTGATTGTGACAGGACCGTCCACAGCGAGAGACTTGGTGCGCACCTTTGGTGTGCCTGCCGAGTCAATCGATGTCGTGTGCCCGGGCACCGCTCGTGCGTCTTTGTCCCAAGGCAGCGGATCGGAAACATTGCATCTTTTATCCGTTGGCTCGGTCACCCCCCGTAAGGGTTTTGATGTATTGCTCGCGGCTTTGCAACCTTTGGCAGAGCTGCCTTGGACCCTGACGATCGCGGGAGACCTCACCCGCGATGAACGATCGGGTGCACAGCTTAAACAGGACATCGTACGTTTCGGTTTCCAGAAGCGCGTGCATGCCCTGGGTGTGGTCGATGAAGATCAGCTCGACAGGCTTTATCAGTCTGCCGATGTTTTTGTTCTGGCTTCGCTGTTTGAGGGTTACGGCATGGCCTATGCAGAGGCTTTGGCACGCGGTTTGCCCGTCATCGGCACGACGGGCGGTGCGATCCCCGATACTGTGCCAGAGGGGGCAGGCTTACTGGTGCCTCCCGGCGATGTCGGAAGTTTGACGACTGCGTTGCGCAAAGTGATACAAGATGGCGATTGCCGCATGCGCTTATCTCAGGGGGCCAGAGTAGCCGCTGAACAACAACCGACCTGGGAGCAGTCGGTCGAGCGCTTTCAGGCAATTCTGACTCGCTGCATGTCGAGATCGCAGTCAAACAACACTTCGTTGCCGAGCAGGTGAGTCTGCACATCCAAACGCATAGCCTGATCCATGTGCTCGATGGCCGGCAGACTCAGGCTTGCGCGTCCTGAGCCCATCAGGATTGGTGCAACAATCAAGTGCAATCGATCCAGACAGCCGGCCTGAAGAAAGCGCGATACGGTGTCAGCGCCCCCTTCGATCAAAATGCGATTGAGCCCTGCATGATGCAGAGATAGTAAAATATCCTTAGGTTCGATGCGTCCGTTGTTGGCAGGCAAAGCGATGACTTCGACTCCCTCAGGGGCTTGAACCTCAACACCCTCGGTCACGATCCATAAGCGTCTGGCACCATCTCGCCCCCAGATCCTGGCATGAGGCGTCAATTTCCCTCTGGGATCGATGACAACGCGTGCAGGATGCTTGCCAGCAACCAATCTGACATTGAGAAGCGGATCGTCCGCCAGCACTGTTCCAACCCCGACCACGACTGCATCCAACAAGGCACGCAGCTGGTGCAAATGCGTCAAGCCAGGTTGGCCATTGATGTATTTGGACTGACCCGTGACGGTAGCGATCCTGCCATCCATGGTTTGACCGAGCTGCCCAACCACCATCATGGCATCGGTTTTACCCGCGCGAAGGGGTTCGAAAATGGCTTGAAGTGACGATTTCGCCAGGCTTTCAGGACTAAAAAATTCCGCTAGAAACGTTTCCCAGCGTTTTTCAGCTTCAGGAGAGGAAAAGTCTTCCTGAGGGAGTGGTTGTTGTATAGATGAAACCAAAGCTTGAAAGGCCTCAATACAGATTGTGAAGTAAGTGTTTTCCATTAGGGAATTACCTTAAGCTGTCATAATATTCGAATGTGTGACGATTTACGTAAGCTTTTATTTTTAAAGCCCTATTCACCTTCACCTTTAATTTATCTTGTCGACTCCTGATCCCCTCATCGAAGTAGACCGTGCCATTTCCGAATTGCGTCGCGGTGCGATTGTGCGTGTGCACGATGGTGACGCCAGCCTATTGATGCTGGCAGCCGAAGCGTTGACTCCCGAACATCTGGGCTTGCTCACGCGTACCGGCAACAGCGCGCCCCGGCTTGTAGTGACCGGTACACGCGCGAATGTGCTTGGCATAGATAAAACTGACCGCACAGCGTGTGTGGTGACGCATCCTCAGGGACTCGATCTGGCAGCGATTGAGTTTTTGGCGAATCCTCTGGCTGCGTTGATGCAGCGTCCGGATCTTTCCGGACTCGTTTTGTCAGATGCCGATAGGCTTGCGCGCGCCTGTGTGACGCTCTCGAAGTTGTCCCGATTGTTGCCTGCGGCACTGATTGTCGAAGGCGCGGGTACGCCGGATATTTTGTCTGTCAAAGCGAGTCTCATTCAAGACTACATGCAAAACGCCGCCAAGGCCCTGACTCTGGTGAGTCAGGCGCGCGTTCCTCTGGAAAACGCTGAAAACGCGCGTGTCGTGGCGTTTCGTCCACGCGATGGTGGAATCGAGCATCTCGCCGTCATGATCGGCGATGTGGATACGACCAAACCCGTTCTGGTGCGCTTGCACTCTGAGTGTTTCACTGGAGATCTGATCGGTTCCCTGCGTTGCGATTGTGGGAACCAGTTGCGTGGCGCCATCGCAGAAATGTCCAAAGCGGGAAGTGGTATTCTGTTGTACCTCGCTCAAGAAGGACGAGGGATCGGCCTGGTGAACAAGCTGCGCGCCTATCAGCTGCAGGATTCCGGTTTTGACACCGTCGATGCCAACCTGCATCTCGGATTCGATTCGGACGAGCGCAATTATTTACCTGCGGCTCAGATGTTACGTTTGCTGGGTGTGAGCCGCGTCAAACTGATGACCAACAATCCAACCAAGGTCGCTGCGCTCGCGCAACACGACATCGAGGTTGTTGAACGTGTGCCGCATATTTATCCCTCAAACGAGCACAACGATGGATATCTTCGCACCAAGGCCGCCAAGAGCGGTCATATGTTCGAGTTTTAGGATTCGCGTGTGAAAAAAACCTCTTTGATCTTAACGGCTTTCGCAGCGCTCATACTTACGGGTTGCGCACAAGTTTCCAGCGTGAAGCCAGGCACGCCGATCGCAGATGTGATCAAGCAATACGGCAGTCCCGACATCACTTGCCCATCACGAGATGGTGGCAGAAGAATGGTCTGGACTCAACAGCCCGAGGGCGAAACCGCTTATGCCTTGAGTGTTTCCAAGCAAGGCATTGTGGGCGCGCCTCAACAAGTTCTGACAGAACAAAGCTTCAGCATTCTTGGCAATGGCGAAGTCTGGACGCGAGAGCGCGTGCATTGCGAGTTTGGTCCGCCTGCCAACATCACGCGCGATGACTGGGGCGACGATCAGCAGTGGATCTGGGCCTATCGTTACATGCGTGGTCAGGGCGACGCGGAAATCATGTATGTGTACCTTGGCAACGATGGTGCCAAGGTGACCAAGTATCGCTCTCTGCCCGACCAGACGCGCAACGACGACATCGCGGGCGGGATTACCTTATACCGCTGGTGAGGTTGGATGATCCGTCACGAGCCCCTCATACACGGGGGGATGCGTGACGATTGATTTGAGTTCCGGGTGAGGTTCCAGAAGCTGATTCATATCCGGTTTTGCGCGCTTGAGTTGTGAGTCGTGGCTAAATGCCTCTTCAAGCGCGTGCGCTGCGGCCATCAACCGACCATCTTCAAACAGTTTTCCAGTGACTTGCAGACCAAATGGCATGCCATGTTCGTCACGTCCGCAAGGCAGTGCGATCGTAGGATGAGTGGCCAACGTCACGACATAGGTCAGTGCGAGCCAGTGATAATAATTTCTCATTTTTTGACCATCAACCTCTGGTGCATAAAGTTGCGTCCATGGAAAGGGCGTAACCGGCACGACAGGTGACAAAATCAAATCGTATTTTTCAGTCGCTGCGGCAAACTGACGCGAAATGCGTGTCTGCTCAAGATGCGCGCGGGCACGATCTTCGAGCGTGATGGTGACAGCCATTTCCATGTTGGCGCAGATATTCGGTCCGAGTGTTTCGGGTTTGTTGCGCCAGGTTTCAGAAAAACCTGCAACGAAATTTTCCGCGCGCAAGACATCAAAAGCGCGGTCCGCTTCGGTGCAACGCAGATCAACAGGTTCGCAGACCTGAACAAGCGGTGCGATCGCGGCCATGCGCTGACGAAACACTCTGCGGGTTTCCTGGTCAACAATACAAACGCCGAAATCTTCGGTGTATCCGATCCGCAAAGTTGAAAGATCTATGTGGCGCATGGGCCAGAAGCTACCAGGATCGACAGGGTAGGCGAGTGGATCAAGCGGATCGCGACCGACACAGCCTGCCATCATAAAGGCTGCATCCGCGACCGTGCGTCCCATCGGACCTAAAACTGAGATCACCGACCACCCCAGGGCGCGCGTATCGTTCCCGACTGTGCCAGGAGAAGGACGCATGCCAACTACGCCACAGATCGCTGCAGGTATGCGCAAAGAGCCACCTGTGTCCGAGCCTGTGCAGATCGGCAGCATGTCGGTTGCAAGCGCCGCGGCTGATCCTCCTGAAGAGCCGCCGGCATTCAGAGTGGGATTGAACGGGTTGCCCGTTGCGCCCCAGACTGCGTTGCGCGTATTGGCGCCCGCGCCCATATCGGGTGTGTTGGTTTTGGCGGTCACGATCGCACCAGCCTGGCGCAAGCGTGACACTAGACTGTTATCGCGCGCAGGGATATTGCCGCGCAATCCAACGTTGCCATAGGTCGTCAGCAAGCCGGCAGTATCTTGCAGATCTTTGACACCCAAGGGCAGTCCGTGCAGCAAGCCAAGAGGTTCGCCACGCATGACGGCAGTTTCAGCATTTTTGGCTGCCGCGCGCGCGCGATCAAAATCAGTCGCGGCAATTGCGTTGATTGCCGGATTGTACTTTTCGATCTGTGCGATGCAGGCCTCCATCAACTCTACCGGGGAAATCTGTCTGGTGCCAATTAAACGGCGTAACTCAAGGGCAGAAAGTTCTGGAAGATTCATGGCGCCTGCAATCCTTTGGTCAGTGGATTAGTGGATACTCATCAGCGTCTTTTGCAGTTCGTTGATGGCCATGTGAGTATAGTCCTTGCTGATTTCGCTGACGACGACCTTGGATACGCTGGCGGGCAAATGCTTGCGCAATTCGCCCAGGGCGTGCGGGGGCGCAATCAACACGAGCTCTTTGCACTGACCGCTCTGAACATCATGTGCCAGATGCTCCACAACTGCTTTCAAAAATTTGTCTTCCGCGACCTGATGTAAATCGGTCGATTCAAGTGAAGATTTGGCATGTCCGGAGTTACCGCTCAACCGGCCGGGCTGATCGCGGCCGAGCTCGTGGGTGTGCTCGGTATGTTGATTGGTGCTGCGCACAAGAGCGAGTTTGACCTCGCCGATTTCGCCAACGTTTTTGTAAACATTCGCGCGTCCGCCATCCGCCACCACAATCCACGCTTGTCTGCTGATAATCATATGCTTGCTCCTTGAGTAGTCGATAACTGCTAAATCATTCTAAAAGGCTGTTGACCCATTTGGACATCATCAGAGCGATTACCGAGCAATTGACTTGAGATAGATCAAGAGTCGGACACATACCCCTATAATCGACTGGCCTGTTAAGCGCTGCTACTGACAAGCCGGTCTGCGGCAGCCACACCCATAGATCCATTGCAGCCGCATTTATGATTGCTTTAGTAGAAGGGTATCGCGCCGGACTGTTTGCCCGCAACCAGTGGTGGCCCAATATTTTGGCGGGGCTGATCGTCGGTATTGTCGCGCTTCCTCTTTCGATGGCGTTTGCGATTGCGTCGGGCGCCAGGCCCGAGCAGGGCATCTATACAGCAATCGTGGGCGGGGGCTTGGTCACGCTTCTGGGAGGCAGTCGGCTGCAGATCTCGGGACCGACTGGCGCGTTTATCGTGATCCTTGCCGGGATTACCGCCAAATATGGCATTCCCGGCTTGCAGATCGCCACGCTCATGGCGGGTGTGATTTTGCTGGTGATGGGACTTGCGAAAATGGGGGGGCTGATCAAGTTTATCCCTACCCCTGTGATTATTGGTTTTACAACGGGGATCGGCGTCATTATTTTTGTCGGGCAGTGGGCATATTTCCTGGGGCTCCCCAAGCCCGAAGGCGAGCACTTCCATGAGAAAGTCTGGGCTTTGCTTCAGTCGCTCGGTCAGACGCATTGGCCGACGCTGCTCATTGCATTATTGAGCCTGGTGATCGTACTGTTCGCCAGCAAAATCAAAATATTCAGGCGTATACCCGGCCCCTTGCTCGCAATGGTGGTCGCGACGATTTTGCAGGCAGCATTGCAATTGCCGGGTGTCGCCACGATTGGTTCAATGTTCGGAGGCGTGCCTCAAGGTCTGCCTGCTTTCGCTTGGCCTGAAATGACTGTTTCACAAGTCCTGAGTCTGGTCGGCCCCGCTTTTACGATCGCGATGCTAGGTGCGATTGAGTCCCTGCTGTCGGCAGTTGTCGCTGACCGAATGGCGGGTACGCGACACAACTCCAACCAGGAGTTAGTGGGTCAGGGCGTGGCCAATATTGTGACGCCTTTATTCGGTGGATTCGCCGCCACTGGCGCGATCGCACGCACGGCGACCAACATCAGAAACGGTGGAACAGGACCGCTTGCCGGCATCGTTCATGTACTCACTCTTGTGCTGATTTTGTTGGTACTCGCACCGCTTGCCTCAAGCATTCCTCTGGCTGCTTTGGCCGCGATTTTGTTTGTGGTGGCCTGGAACATGAGTGAACTGCCGAATTTTGGCAGAATGCTGATGCGGGCACCAACGGCTGATCGCATTGTATTGGTCGTGACATTTTTGCTGACTGTTTTTGTGGATCTGGTTGTGGCTGTCAACGTTGGTGTGATGCTGGCGATTTTTCATTTTCTTAGACGCATGGCGGCCTCGGTTGAGACACGCGAGGTTGCCGAGGAAGCGCTGGAGCGTGAGTTTGCCGACCAGCTGGGCCACAAGCGTCCCGAGGGCGTGATGGTCTATGAAATCGATGGCCCGATGTTTTTTGCGGCAATCGAGAGTTTTGAACGTGCACTCAAACATACTGCGACGGATCCTGAGTCTCTTGTCATTCGCTTGCGTCGCGTGCCTTTTATCGATGCGACAGGCTTGCAGTCTATCGAGGAGGTCGTCACTGACTTGCATCAACGCGGCGTGCAGGTGTTACTGTGCGAAGCCAACGCAAAAGTGCTGGAAAAAATGCGTCGATCCGGCTTGGTGAGTGCTGACTCCCAGGCTCAGTATTGCGACACACTCGAGCAAGCATTCGACCGCGCGCGACTGAATACAGAAGCGACCTAACAATAAGTACTCAAAACAGATACAAGATGAAAACTGATACGAAACTTGATAAAAAAATCACTAACCGAGAGTTCAAGTTGTTACTCAAGCCAGAGGGGCTTGATCGTCACAGCCGGATCATTCATCTTAGCCATTTGATCGTCTCGTTTTGTCAAAGGGAGGGAGTGGATTTTTTTCACCTTGACAATGCGAATACGGGACTCCGAAGTGTTTATTTTTACGACACGCCGAACAACGATTTCCGTAAAAATAATTTGATTTTGCGTGTGCGCGAGTCGAGACAAAACGTCTGGGTTGATGATTGGTGCGAGGTGACCTTAAAGTGTCGTGCCAAGTCGCTACAAGGCTCTCTTGCCCATGACCCGACTCCTGACGCGCCTTATAAGATCAGGATGCGTTTGAAAGAGGAAATATTGCGTGGCGAGACCTTAGGCAGTACCCGCATGATCTATTCCAACAATTCAATCATGGATTCAGTTCCTGTTGATCAGATTTTTGAACGCACGATGGGCGGCATTGTGCGGGCCTTTCCTGATCTCGGTCGCTTGGAGATTAAGCCAGATATACCTGTCTCTGTTGTCGGAGGCGTCACCAACAAGATACTCGAGGCCTGTTTGCCTTTGGGGAATATCGTGTTTGGTCCAAATGTCAGTGCCCATTGTGATGTTGCGATCTGGATGCGTAGCGTCGGTGAGCCTATTGTGGGCGAACTGGCTTTTTCCTATCGAGTCAATAAAACCAATCGCGAGGATACGGCCGCGCATCAACTTGCGGATAAGTTTTTCAAAAATTTGCAACGGGCGATCCCGGATTGGCTCGTATCGGGCAGCACCAAAACCGCGCTGGTTTATGGAGTCGAGGAATGAGCGATGTCAGCGACACTGTCCCCGTTACGCCACCCTCGCTCTGGGAAATATTCAGAGAGTTCCTGTTGATTGGTGCGGTGAGTTTCGGGGGCGGAATCGTGGCTTACGAGAGATTGCTTTTAATCGATAAGCGCAAATGGCTGACGCCCGATGCGTTCATGGCAACGCTTGCGATCAGTCAAACTTTACCGGGCCTGAATTCAGTCAATCTCGCGCTCCTCG
>JACCED011391403.1_pt1 | contig 23971 bp, 22 predicted proteins | sample 7455021 | NCBI WGS metagenome assembly JACCED01 (sample SAMN15323456, study PRJNA562643) | freshwater metagenome | isolation source: river surface water | place: USA:Blue River Watershed | collected 2017-08-19
ATGAACTCGCTGATCGCCAGCGTGGCCTGGGACGAGGCCCGCTTTGGCCTGCCGCTCGATCTGGAGCGCTTCATGATCGTCGCCACCAGCGACTTCAACATGGGCGCCATGGAGAACAAGGGCCTGAACATCTTCAACACCAAGTTCGTGCTGGCCAACCCGGCCACCGCGACCGACACCGACTTTGCCAATGTGGAATCGGTGGTGGGCCACGAGTACTTCCACAACTGGACCGGCAACCGCATCACCTGCCGCGACTGGTTCCAGCTCTCGCTCAAGGAAGGCCTGACCGTCTTCCGCGACCAGGAGTTCAGCCAGGACATGGCGGCGGAAGCGAGCGCGCGCGCCGTCAAACGCATCGAAGACGTGCGCGTGCTGCGCACCGTGCAGTTCGCCGAAGACGCGGGCCCCATGGCGCACCCGGTGCGCCCCGACCAGTACGTCGAGATCAACAACTTCTACACCGTCACCATCTACGAAAAAGGTGCGGAAGTCGTGCGCATGATGCAAACGCTCGTGGGCCGCGAGGGCTTCGCGCGCGGCATGAAGCTGTATTTCGAGCGCCACGACGGCCAGGCCGTGACCTGCGACGACTTCGCACAAGCGATTGCCGACGCCAACCCGGGCAGCGCGCTCGCCCAGCACCTGCCGCAATTCAAGCGCTGGTACAGCCAGGCCGGCACGCCGCGCCTGCAGGCGCGCGGTGAATACAAGGCCGCCGAGCGCAGCTACACGCTCACCCTGCGCCAAAGCTGCCCGGCCACGCCCGACCAAGCCGCCAAAGCGCCTTTCGTGATCCCGGTCACGCTGGGCCTGCTCTCGCGCGACGGCCGCGCCCTGCCCCTGCAGCTGGCTGGCAGCTCCGACGTGGCCGAGCAAACCACGCTGGTGCTGAGCGAAGACAGCGCGAGCTGGACCTTCGTCAACGTCGAGAGCGATCCCGTGCCCTCGCTGCTGCGTGGCTTCAGCGCGCCGGTGGTGCTCGACGACGGCCTGCCGGTCGACGACCTGATGATCCTGCTGGCGCACGACAGCGACGCCTTCAACCGCTGGGAAGCGGGCCAGCGGTTGATGCTGCAGGCCGCCCTCAGCGCGCTGCACGGCGAAGGCGATCTGAGCGGCGCGCAGGCCCTCTCGCCCGCGCTGATCGAGGCGCTGCGTCAGGTGCTGCGCCACCCGCAGCTGGATGCCGCCTTCAAGGAACTCACGCTCACCCTGCCCTCGGAAAACTACATCGCCGACCACCTGGCCGTGGTCGACCCGCAGCGCGTGCACGCGCTGCGCGACGCCATGCGCCTGCAGCTGGCCACCGCCTTGCAGGCCGACTGGCAGTGGGCGCTGGAAGCGCACCGCCACAACGGCGCCTACCGCCCCGACGCCCAGTCCAGCGGCCGGCGCGCGCTCTCGGGTCTGGCCATGCACATGCTGTGCCTGGCCGCGATCGCCCAGGGCGACGACACCCTGCCGGGCAAGGTCTACCAGCAGTTCAAGGACGCGGGCAACATGACCGACCGCTTCAATGCCCTGAGTGCGCTGGTGCACAGCGGCCATGCCCTGGCGCAGGACGCGCTGCAGCGCTTTCACAAGCTGTTCAAGGACGAGGCCCTGGTCATCGACAAATGGTTCGCGCTGCAGGCGGGCGCCAACGACCGCGGTGGCGACGTGCTGCCCAAGGTGCGCCAGCTCATGCAGCACCCCGACTTCCACCTGCGCAACCCCAACCGCGCGCGCAGCCTGATCTTCAGCTACTGCAGCGCCAACCCCGCAGCCTTCCACCGCAGCGATGCGGCCGGCTACGTGTACTGGAGCGAGCAGGTGCTGGCGCTGGACGCCATCAACCCGCAGGTGGCCGCCCGCCTGGCGCGCGCCATGGACCGCTGGAGCCGCCTGACCGAGCCCTACCGCAGCGCCGCCCGGGTGGCGATCGAGCGGGTGGCCGCCAAGGCCGATTTGAGCAACGACGTGCGCGAGGTGGTCGGCCGCGCGCTCGGCAACCCCTGAACGAAAGGCCCGCCATGAGCAGCCGCATCTCCCTCTCGCGCTACCTCGTCGAGCAGCAACGCAGCAAGGGCCACATCCCGGCCGAGCTGCGCCTCTTGCTCGAAGTCGTCGCACGCGCCTGCAAGAGCATCAGCCATGCCGTCAACAAGGGCGCGCTCGGCGGCGTGCTCGGCAGCGCCGACAGCGAAAACGTGCAGGGCGAAGTCCAGAAAAAGCTCGACATCATCGCCAACGAGGTGCTGATCGAGGCCAACGAATGGGGTGGCCACCTGGCCGCCATGGCCTCCGAGGAGATGGACGAGATCTACCCCGTGCCCAACCGTTACCCGCAGGGCGAGTACCTGCTGCTCTTTGATCCGCTCGACGGCTCGAGCAACATCGACGTCAACGTCAGCATCGGCACCATCTTCAGCGTGCTCAAAAAACCCGAGGGCCGTGAGCAGGTCAGCGAGCAGGACTTCCTGCAGCCGGGCCAGCAGCAGGTCGCCGCCGGCTACTGCGTCTATGGCCCGCAAACCACGCTGGTGCTCACCGTGGGCGACGGCGTGGTCATGTTCACGCTCGACCGCGAGCAGGGCTCCTTCGTGCTCACGCAAGAGCACATCCAGATTCCGGCCGACACCAAGGAATTCGCGATCAACATGAGCAATATGCGCCACTGGGCAGAGCCCGTGCGCCGCTACATCGACGAATGCCTGCAGGGCAAGGACGGCCCACGCGGCAAGGACTTCAATATGCGCTGGGTCGCGAGCATGGTGGCCGAGGTGCACCGCATCCTGATGCGCGGCGGCGTCTTCATGTACCCCTGGGACCAGCGCGAGCCGGGCAAACCCGGCAAACTGCGCCTGATGTACGAGGCCAACCCCATGGGCTGGCTGGTCGAGCAGGCTGGCGGCGCCGCCAGCAATGGCCGCGAGCGCATCCTTGAGGTTCAGCCAAGCCAGCTGCACGAGCGCGTGAGCGTGATCCTGGGCAGCAAGAACGAGGTCGAGCGCCTGACCCGCTACCACGCCGAGGCCTGACCGCGCCCTGGCCGCAGCCACTGCGACATCCGTTTCAGCAGGCGGCTCCACACCGCTGCACTTCAGTCCTGCCCTTTGCGCATGGCCCCGCACCCGCCGCAGGCGGGTGTTTTTTTGCCTTGTCGCTGAGGAAACACACTCGCCCAGCCCAGTGGCTTTCAAAAAAATCTATTAAATATGATAAAAACTAAAATTGATTGAAATTCAACGCAGCCACTCAGGAGTTTTATGGGATCGAAATCGCTGGCCAGACCGATCGACAACGTCTTGAATCTCCATGAAAGCCGGGTGATGGCGGTCATTGACCACCTGGCCCCCGTGCTCGAGTCTTGGCGACAAGGGGAAGACCTTCGCCAGGAAAAGGACGAGCTCAACGCCCGCTGCGATGACTGCGAATCGCAAATCCTTAGCCTCAAACCGGCCATCGCCCAGCTGAAGACCCAAATCGAGGACGCCAGCAAAAAGGCCGGCCAGTGGCGCATGCTGGCGATCGGCCTGGTGCTGACGGGCCTGATCCTGGCTTACTTCATGACCGGTTTGATCGCGCTGGCGCTGAGCGCGGGCTTCCCATTTTGGAAATGGCGTCAGGCCAACACGCAAGTGCAAAGCATTGGCCAGACGCTGCAGACCCAAGAACAACAGCTCAGTGAAGCGGACGCGGTGCTGCGCCAATCGCTGACCCGCATTGAGGTGATCGATCAGGAAATGGACGATCGCATGGGCGGTTTTCCTGAAATCACATTGGCCGACGTGCACCTGTCGGTCCAGAAAATGACATTGGCGGGTCACCAGGTGCTCAACGACCGATCGGGCGCCCATGCAGCGGTGCCCCTCAAAACCATCGATCTGACCGGATTGACGGACGAGGTCAGCGACATCACTGGCAAGCTGCAAGAGGTGCTGAAGATTCCCCCCCTGCTCAGCGCGGACGAAAGCACCGACGCGGCCGACCCGCTCAACAGCCTGTATGGCGAGGAAAACCGCTTGCAGGATCTGGTCGGCGAGTTCACCAACAACCTCGCCAAACTGCGCGATGTGAACCTGTCTCTGCATCTGGTGCCGGCCACCGGTGTGCTGCACCAACGTCTGAGCACAGGCGAGGTGCATGATGCCCAAACCGACAAGGCCACGCTCATCAGCGGATCCGGTAGCGAGGCGGCTGAAACGCAAAAATTCGTCGACACCATGAATGTGCTGACCAGTACATCGGGCCAGCAGATGCTGGGTGCCCTCAGCACGGTTTACCAGAACCTGGAGCAGACCTGCCAGCGCTATGCGAGCGCGCGCATCACCTCGGTCAACCAGGTGCACAGCAACCTGACGCAGGTGCTGGAGCGGGCGAGCTGGGTCAGCCGAAAGGTTTTCTGTCCGCGCACCATTGTGGCCCCCAGCTACATCCAGGACCTCATCGGCGTGCAGCTCGAGACCGCTCACCAGCTGGACATCCACACCCTGCTCGATCGGCTGCAGTCGGATGAGGTGGTCCGCGCACGCATCACCAAAAAGCCCGATCTGCTCGAAGAGCTTTCGGCGGCGCACCAAAGTGTTTCGCTCTACGCAGACATGCAAGCCACCGATGAGAACGGTCAGGTCCTGCAAAACATCAGCATCAAGCCGCGCCATGTGCAAACGCAGATGGACGATGCCCTCAAACTGTTCCGCTTGACCCTGAACAAAATCCTCACCGGCGCGGCCAATCCGATCGTCAACTTCTCCAACGAAGCTCAGCTGCACTACGACCCTGACCTGGACGAATGGACCTCCGATCTGGCCGCCTATGTCTACCGCACGCCCGATGCCATCAAGTACGGCAGTGTGGTCAAGGCGCACTGCGATCTGATGATTCCGCTGTGGGAGCACCTGTGGACCGAGAAGGCGGATTTCCGCAAGTCAGAGCTCTTCCGGACCAATGAAATGATGATCTCGATGAGCGAAAAAGAAGCTGAAAAGCTGATCCAAATCGCCAACCAGTTCCGAGACGACCTGCGGACCAACCGCGAAAACCTGTACTTGATCGAATCGGACCTGAACTCCAAGTTCGATGAAATCCTGAGCTTCCGCGATGGCATGAGTTTGCTCGGCCTGCTTTCCACGCGGGTGATGGAGCAAATTTCCGATGACCGACTTCAGCGCCTGCTGATTGGCGACTCCCCGCTGGCGTCCGCCGACAAGTACGAGACCACCCTGTCGGCCTTGCCCAAGGCCCAAACCATGACGCGTGGCACCGTACACGACCCGATCGAGATGGTGCGTGACGCCAGCGTGCTGCTGAGCGCACCGCGCACCGGCGGGCCGCGCCTGATTGCGCCTTAAGGCAAGGAGCACCTGATGGCCGAAACATCCTCTGGAGTCAGTCAAGGTTATGTGGACTCGCAAATCAGCTCGCTGCGCAGCGAGATGCGCAGCGAAATCCACGGCGTGCGTGCTGAAATCCGCGCACTGCAGTCATATGTCGAACAGGAAATCGCCCGACTGGAGAGAGAAATGAGAGAAATCGGTGAAATGATCGTCAAGGCCATCGACCGCCAGACCACGGCGGTCGTGGGTGGCGTGGCGGCGACCACACTCATGATCGAGCGCACCAAGCAGCAAATCCAGACGGACTTCAGCGAAACGCGACAGAAGCTCGATTTGCAAACCGAGTCGACCATGCAGATCGAAATCGGCAAAAAAGTGGCCGAAGCCCAGTCGAACAAGACCAAACTGGAAAATTTCGTCCAGGACATCAAGACACGTTTTGAAAAATCGATCGAGAGCGCGGCCATCAATCGCGAACTCTACGATCTGAATTTCCAAAAAATCCTCGATGAATTCGACAACAAAATCCAGACCATTGGCAGCCACATCTTCCAAATTCGTCACGAAGACATCGCACCGGCCGAGCGCGCAGCCCAAATCGCCTATCAGGCCGCGCACAACTTGCCCATTGAGATGGACTTGCACCGTTTGGACATACGGTCGCAAAACCTCGATCAAAGCCTCTCGATGCTCAAATCGAGCCGCCTCGACGAAGTGCTTCATTCGCAAGCGCGCAACGACGCGCAATTGCAGGCCTTTGCCGGCAACTTCCCTGCACAGGCCCCGCAAGAGCTGGTGATTGAGGCTATTTACACCAGCTCGCCCCTGCAGCAAAAACTGCTGGCCGGCCTGTCGGCGCAGCCTTGTGGCACATCGGCCGTCGATCTCCAGCCCCTGAGTGCGGAGCTGCAGGCCCTGAGCGCCGCCCCGACCGTGCAAACCGTGGCGCGCAACATCCCTGTGGCCCAGGCCAAAGTGGCCAGTTCCGCCGAGGTGGTGGAGATGGCCAAGGCCGCTCGCGTGCTGCGCAGCAAAGGTCTCATTTCTGAAGATGCGGCCACCATGTTTGAAGACTTCATTGGTTCTGGCCAGCTCAAAATTGTGGAGGTGCCCCATGCCCATTAAACAAGAAGGCAGCAACGTCCTGGTCAACGGACACATTGCCGGCAGCGTTTTTCCCACGGACGAAAAAGGGATCAACTTTCCGGTTCTGATCGACGGCACCGCGGAACCTGCGCACATCGAGGGCGCCCTCTATGGGCGCTCATTGGAGCTGCGCGGCAGCGTGATGGTGGCGGGCCCCGTGGTGGCGCGCGGCGATCTGCGCTTAGACCCGCGAAAGGGTCGCATCCAGATGCTCTCGGGACTGACCATCAATGGCTCCCTCAATTGCCATGAGCAGGCGGACACGCCAGCCATGCGCAACGTCAAAGACGCCACCGTGATCATCAAGGGTGACCTCATCGCCAACCAAAATGTCTCTCTCAAAAACGCCATCGTTTTTGGCAGCGTGCGCGCCGTCAACTGCACGCTTGAAAACAGCGTGGTGCTGGGCACCTGCATCATTGAGGAAAGGCTGACCATTCGCATGTCCTCACTGGGCGGCTACGCCAGCAGGGATGTCGCTTTTGAAGGCTCTTGCATGATGATCCATGCACTGGGCGAGAGCCTGACGCGACCCGTCATGGCCCCCCATGAATTGCCCGACGGCCAAATCAAGGATTGCGATGTGCGCTACTACGCTGCAGTGCGCCACCTCGACCAATTGCTCAACCGCGCTGATGAAAATGCGGCCGACTACCCTGGCTACTCGCGCCTTTCGGCCGCCAGCGACTGGCTGGAATCGAAGGCTACCCCCAACGAGGCCCTGGACGAATTGCATGCGCAATCGATGGACAAATGGGTCCTGTCTATCGGCGGGCGCATAGCCGACATCAGCGTGATTTCGGCCTCCATCGACGCCATGACCGCCATGCTCAAGGTCGGCTTCGAGTACGAGCACTACCACCCCAAGCGCCGCAGCCAGTTCGTCGAACGGATTCGCCCACAACTCACGAGCAGCGAACAGTGGGTGCTTGACTCGGTCTGCGCCACATGAGCCGCTTGTTGCGCGCCCTTTTGCTGGCACTGGTGATCCCGTGCGTGATCTGGCTCGTCTTCAACGGGCCAGATTTGCGCCACACGGCCAATCTTTTCTTTGTGGCGATCATCGTCCTGAAGTTTTATTGGCTGGTCTGGGGCCGTTATCTTTTCGGACTATTTGGAGGTGACCGCTTCACCTACGGCGGCGTCGCTCTGGGCATCAGCGTTTTCGCCTTTGGCCAATCGCTGCTGTGGGGCCTTTACTATTTCCTCCTGTTTCCCTTGGTGTCGGGCGCTTCCGGCTGGAAAGAATTTCGCGACATCCCCAATTGGATGGTGGGCTACTTGAGCCTGTGGTTGTTGCTCAATCTGGCCATCCCGCTCCTGACTTCGCGCCACGTGGCGCCCCTGCCCAAAGCGTCAGAACGAAGGGCTTTTGAACAGCCGGACACCGGCGAGCAACTCTGAGCGCGACATGAAAAACCTGATTGGCAATCTGATCGGCAAATCCGTCGATGCGGTCAAAGACACCGTCTCCCTGTCTTTCATCCGCGACGAGACCAAAAGCTTTTACATCGCCCGGCCCGAGCATGCGGTGGGGCAACTTGTCTTCCAGCATCCGGACAAAAGCATTCCGCGCGGTGCGAAGATAACCATTCGCAGTGACGAATGTGCCCTGTTTTTTCGCGAAGGCAAATTCATCGCCCGCCTCAATCCTGGCACCACCTTGCTGGACACGGCGAACCTGCCTTTTCTGGGCCATTTGCTGATCGACAAGTTCACCGACGGCAACCATTTCCTGTGCGAGCTGTACTTCGTGGCCACCCACGAGTGCATTTTGCAAACGCCTGAAAGTGAATTGGGCCAGTACCGGGATCTGACCTCGGCCAATGTGGTGGCGGTCAACGGCAGCATGTCCTACACCGTCAAGGTCAAGGACCCCGTGACGCTGCTGACCGGCGTCTCCGGTCTCTCGGCGGGCTCCACAGACACCGTGCAGCGCATCCTCGATGGCCGCATTCTCAACCAGTTGAGAAAGACGGTGGGCATGCGCGCATTGCGCCAGCCCATCTTGCAAATCGTCTCGAACGCAGATGCCGAGGGCATCAGCCAAGACATCGCGCGGCTGATCGAACAAGAATTCGCGCCCTTGGGCCTGTCCATCGGACGGGTCTACGACCTGGTCATCCAGCTGGATCAGCAAAGCCTGGAATTGCTGCGCGAATTCGGCAAGCAGGAATCGCAAAACCGCATCGCTTCACAGGAAGGCTACAGCGAGTTCAACCTGGTTCAGGGACAGCGCGCAGCGCTCGAAGGTTTGGGCAAAGGCATGCAATCGCATGGTGTGCCACTCATGACCTCTTTTGGCGACCTCACACGCCGTGGTCCGGCGCTGCCCAGCCATGCGGCCGGCGGTGCAGGGCGCGCTGCTGCTCAGCCGGCCAGTGTCATCTCCAGCCAGGTCAGCTTCATCATGCAAACCGATCGGGGGCCCGCCGGCCCTTACACCGCACGACAAATCGCCTTGATGGCCATCTCCAAAGGGCAAGCCTTGTCGGAGCTGCAAATCCGCTCGACACAAGACCCTGAAGACATGTACTACAGTGCCGACCTCGAACCACAGGTCGTGCAGGAGCACAAGCGCCGCGCACCGCCACCCTCTGCCGCCTGAGCTGCGCAGACCATTTCAGGTCTGCGCGGGGTACGGGCCGGATTCAGCGGGCCGGAATTTTCGACAACTCGGGCAGCTGGCTGTTGACCACCGCCTTGAATTTCGGTTCTGCGCCTTTGGCCATCTCTGTCAGGCTGGCCATGGCCTGCTGCCGATCACGGGCAAAGTAATACGCCAAGCGCAAGGCCGATTCCGCCGGGCCGGAAGCGTCACGCTCTGCAAACACCCGCGCCGCCATCAACCAAGACGCACCCGATTGCGGATCGCGCAGCAAGGCTTCCAGCACCGCCTGCTGCGCCTGCTCTGGCTGCTGCTTGGCCAAACTGGCTTGCGCTTGCTCTCGCAGGGCTTCGGGTGATTGACCCTCGCCAACAGGCGCCAGCACCCGGGTCAAGGCGACAAACTCTGTCCATTTGTTTGCGGCCACCAGCTGCAGCATTTCATTGAGCGCGGCCCGGTCAAGCGGCCGCTGCACCGGCGTCGCAGCCGGGGCTGCGGGCGGCGTTGCAGGCGCGGGCGCGGGGGCGGGGGCGGGGGCGGAAGCAGACTCCGGGGCCGTTGGCGTGGCGGTCTTGCCCGAACCTGAGCTGAACACATAAGCGGCGCCTGCCGCGACCACCAGCACAGCCAGACCGACAAGCGCCATTTTTTGACCCGACCGCCCTCCCTTGGTGGCGACGGCAGCGGCGGGCTCATGCCGAGCAGCCGGTGCGGGCGCAGCAAACTCCGGCGCCACCTCGACCGCCGGGGCTGCCGGCGCTGTCGGGGCCGCCGATACCGCCGGCGGGGACGCCGGCTGGGCCGGCGGCGCCGAAGGAGCCACCGCCGCCGCCGCAGGTTCTGTCACGACGATCGAACTGGCCGCAGGGACTGTCGGCGGCACTTCAGCCGTCACGGCATTGCCGCATTGGATACACAATTTGGCGGTGGGGCGCAGCGATGCGCCGCAATGGATGCACTTCATGGGCTCAATTCCTTTGCGGGTTCACCGTCAAAAGCCAGATGTTGCCGGCTTAGCGGGCGCTGGGGCCGGCGCAGCCGCCGGAGCGGGGGCCGGTGCCGCCTTGCGTTCGGCTTCGCGGCGGTTGGCCGCGGCTTCACGCTCCTGCAGGGCACGCTCACGCTCTTGAAGTTCACGCTCCCGCGCCAAGCGTTCGCGCTCCTGCACTTGGCGCTGGCGTGCCTCCAACTCTTGCTTTTCACGGGCCAGACGCTCCGTTTCTTGCTGCAGGCGCTGGCGTTCGAGCTGCTCTCTCTGGGCCATGTCCTCGAGGCGGCGCGCAGCCTCATCCACCGCCGGGTCCTTGACCCGAACCGCCACCGATTGGTCGGCGCCAGAGCACGGCACGGCAGACTTCAACCCCCGAGACAGGTAAACGCCAGACACCTTCACAGTGAACACGCCCGAGCCCGCGTAACGGTGGCTGAGCTTCAAGGGCAAGGTCCGGTGAGGATCGTTGCCAACGCGGATGTCCTGGGTCCGCCCATCGCCATAAACGACACGCAGACCACACCAAATCGGCTGATCGCCGATCTGTGCGAGGTTGACCGTCAGATCAAAGTCCTCGTTGATGTTGACCACCCCTTTGGACACCGTCACAGATTGCAGGGTCTGTGCGCCCACCATGAGGGGGCCCAAGAAGCACAGGGCCAAAGCGGTTGCGCGCCCCAAGCGGGCCGTTTTGTGAAGGAATGATGTTTTCATTTTTGCCAACCAAAATTGTTCAAAACTTTAAAATCATATGTTATCAATAATTTCACGGCAAAGTGCTGCGGCCACGCCAAAGTGGCTTCGCTTTCCCCGGCAACCATCCGAGAGACCGCACAAGGCCCAGGTCCTGGGGTGAGCCAGGCTTGGAGGGCCTGACCCGCTACCACGCCGAGGTATAATTCGCGCTTCGCCGATGTAGCTCAGTTGGTAGAGCAACGCATTCGTAACGCGTAGGTCACCAGTTCGATTCCGGTCATCGGCACCAAACTAAAGTCCGCACACGTTCACAACGGTGCGGATTTTTTCTTTTCCCCTCTGAAAGCCCGCTTTTTATTGTCCTAGGTGGTCCGGTGAAGTGTGCCACCATCCGGGGGTAAGTGGGGGCATATTTGGGGGCATCTTTTCGGAAAGTGGGGGCACATTGAAAAACAGACCCCGACAACTGCCCGGCTAGGGCCGTGGCCAGGGGCACCAGACGCAGGGGGGGCACATCGCCGGGAGTACCCCCCCTCCAAAACCCGCTCACACAAAAATCCGGGGATGCGTTCGGTTTCCGGGGTATGGGCCTTGGACTTTTTCACCCCCCTCCCCCTGTCAATTACGCGGTTGAAGACGGAAAGGGGTCCGTTCGGTTTCCGGGCTGGGTCAGCCGGACTTTGAACCTCCCCCACCCCTTTTGCATGGGCAAACGTGGGGGCACATTTTCACGGGTGCAGGCGCTGCATACCTCGCACCTCGTTTTCTTGAGTGGGGACACTGGGGACAGTGGGGACACCGCATGAATAGGGGCTTCCAGTGTCCCCACTCGATTGGAGGCACTGGGGACAGCGGGGACAAAATCGGGGTTATCCACAGCGAACAATGAGTTATCCCCTGTTTTTGCCTGTTTTTTGTGCAACCTGAATTGACCGACAAAGGCAGGGCACCAAGCAAAACGGGAATCACATTCAAGGCCGGGGAAGTCCAGTGCCGGGGCACGGCTGGCGCTGGCCGTGGCGGGTGGGCTGCACCTCGTTCAGCCTGGTGCAGTAGGCGCCAATCTGCCCATGTGCTGCGCGAAAAAGAAACCCGGCCCGCCCCCTATTCGGGCGGCACCGGGTCACGCCTCAGCCAAGTCAAATGCAATTCAGTCGGGTAGCTTCTCGCAGCGCATCCATTGACGCAAAGCCCAGCACTTGTGCTGCGCGGTCAAAGTCTGTTTTTGTAAATTCTCGATAGCCGTTGCAGTCGTGTTGTCGCCACAGGCGACCAACCATAGGCACATGCACCGGCCATGCAGACGGCTGCAAGGGTGCGAAAGGCTTGACGATGGCCAAATCCAAAAAGAACTCACACGCCTGCCCAGATTGACGCATGGCATCCAGCAGCGGCATGACGCAATCACGCCGGTACAGCTTGACGCCATGTACATGCGTCCCCCTGCAAACATGAAGCAACGGGTCATAGCCCCTAGTCCACACATGCGCACGTATTGGCCAATCTTTTAGATTGGCATTGACCATCTGTTCACCGGCCCAAGCAAAGGGCGCATCGGGGTTATCGTGCAAGGCCTTCAGCAGTGCGGCAAAAGTGCCAGGCAGTATGCGGTCATCAGGGTCTGCCGAACTCACAAACGGGGCGGTGCCTAAAGCGAACCCACGGGCGCGCGCCTCTGCAAGCTGGCCATCAATGCCAGGCAGCCAATGTTGGTTAACAGGCTGCGCGTCAAGATCGCCGCGCATTTCCTCCATCCATCGCGGATCAAATCGCGGAAGCGTCAGCACATGGCAATCTATGAGATTCATGCTCACACATCCAGGGCAAATATCTCGGGGCCGATGCGGTAACAGCGGGACAGCCCCAAGCCAGGCAGGCGGGGCTTGCAGTCATAGGGCCTGCCCTTGTCAGGCATCAGGCATCCATGATCCAGCAGCACACGGGCCACCGCCGCAGGGTCAAAGCCCCGGCACACCTCGCCCTTGAACACTTCGGCATGAATGAAGTATTCGACGCTCACCGCTTCCGCTGCCGTGGAGTGCATACGCTCCCCGTATTCCCGTTGGTGGTCTGCATCGCTCTTGATCGGCTTGCCATCCTCCCCGACCATGCGCCGATAACCTGCCCGGTGTAGTGTCTTGGCTGCATGGTCATCGCCTGCCCGATGCCACCACGTAAAGCGGCCCTCGCCGTGCGCCTCAAGGAAGGCCCGCACCTGCCGCAGCATGGCCGTCACTTCACCGTCACCCGTGCCGCCCCGTGTGGACAGCCAGGCATTGAAGCAGGCCCGTGCAGCGCGTTCACTCTCGCCCACTGGCCAGCCGGTCAGGCCCGCCACCGTGGCCATCTCGCCCGCTGCACCGACCAGCGCAAAGCGCAGGCCCACACGATGCACCTGCCCGCCAGCCGCCTCGGGGATGATCTGATCGGCCAGGGCTTGCATCCGCTGGCGCACATCGGCCCGCAAGGTGTCGGTGTGCTCGGTCAACCATTGCAGCCAGGCGCGGCCTGGTGCGCCATAGCAGCGGCCAGCGGCCTCGACAATCTGCCGCGAAAACGCCGCGCCGCCGCCCTCGATCCCGTGCAGGTTTTCCAGCAGGCCATGGCCAGCGCCAGCATCGGCGGGAATGTCAGCCATGCGGATTTCTTGGCCAGTGCGTGCCCGCCGTTGGCCCTCGGCCATGTGGTCGGACAGGCCCAGTTCACCAGCCGACAGAAACAGCAGCCGCCAGGACAGCCGGGGGCGTGGTGCGCCGTTGCGGGTGGCTCTGGCCTTGCTTTGTTCGTTGGCCAGCATGTAGGCGCACTCGCCCGCCGTTTTGGGGTCCACCTGCGCCAGTTCATCGAGCACCAGCAGCGAATCGCAGTGCTGCGCGGCTATGGCCTCCAATGCGTTGTCGGTGGTGCGCCAGCGTTGCAGATAGTTGGCCCCGCCGTTGACGCTGGCCGCGACTTTGAGCGCCGTGGTCTTGCCGGTGGACGATCCACCCCGCAGGTGAAACCCGCCCGACTCCACACCGGCCACGCGCAGCAGCGGCCCGGCAAAGGCGCAGGCCACCGCAAAGGCCAAGCGCGAATTGCCCACACACAGCGCCCCTACACGGTCGCGCCATTGCTCGGCTGTGCCGCGCTGGGTGAAGGTGTTTTCCATGGCCTGGTCAGACTGGAAGACGATGCGCCCGTCTTCATCGTCGCCAATGGTTTCGCGGGGCAACACAAACGCGCGGCCATGCCAGCCAATGCGGTCGGTGCAGGTGGTAAAGGTGTCGGGCTGGCGAGTTTGCAGGTATTGCGTCAGCAAATTGCGGGCGCGTTGCGCCGTGCTGATCCGCAGCCCTTGTGACAGCAGATAAGCCCGGTATTCGGCCCCGTCACCGCTCAACATGCGGGCAGGCATGGCCCAGGTCTTGACGTTGCCCAGCGGGTCAGCAAACGACAGCAGATAGCCCCAGCCGCCACCGTCCTGGTCGCGGGTGAAGGACAGCACATCCAATCGGCTGCACACCCATTCCGGTTTGGTGGGTTCGCCGTCCTTGTCCACCCCGGCATAAAACACGCCGTCATCACTGACGTGGAAACGGTCCCACTCTGGCGCGGCTTTGCCTGCACCGTCACCGCTGCCGCCGTTGTTGCCAACATGCCCGCCGCCGTGGCCATCATCCGAGCCTCTGGCGCGTTTTTGGGCGTGAGTGGCGGTCTTACCCTTGCTGGCGCTGGCAGTGGCCTGCATGGCTTGCGCTTGTGTCTGCCGGTGCGCCTGCACCGCTGCCAGCACACAGGCCCGCACAGCGGCCAGGCCGTGGGCCTGGTGCATGTCGTTGAAATCGCTGCCGCCCTCAGGCAGGTCCACCGGAAACACGGCCAGCCCTTGCACAGCGCCAGCCGCTGCCGTGGCTTTGCCGCGGCCAGGGTTGTTGCCAGTCTTGGTTTGCGTGGCCTGGTCATCGTCACCACACAGCACCAGCAGCGCAGTCGGGTAACGCTGGCGCAGGGCGTGGGCCACTTTGCCCAGGTTGCCCGCGTCAAAGGCCACCGCCACCGGCCAGCCCGTGGCCTCGTGCAGCGTTGCCGCCGTGGCATAGCCTTCGGACAGCAGGATCACGGGCGCATCGGTTGCAGCATCGGCAGACCGATCACCAGCGCCAGCATCAACATCGACCACTGTTCCCAGCATGTGCCACAGGCCCGACTTGCGGCCACCGGGCAGGAATCTTTTTTCGCCGCTGGAGTGAATGCTTTGCAGGTTCCACAGTTCGCCCGTGCCATCGTGCAAGGGCACCAGCAGCACCGCATCGGCAAAGCGCAGGCCGTGGGCCTTCACGCCCTTGCGTTCCAGGTAAGGCGACTGCCCTGCATCGCTGGCGCTGGCCCACTGCCGGGCCGCTTCGCTTGCTGCCGCCTCGTGACGTTGGCGTGTTTCGGCTTGCTCACGTTCGCGGGCCTGGTCTTGCTGGCGCTGGCGTTCGGCCAGCGCCTCAGGCGTGAGGGGTGTGGCCCGTTGGCCGTCCTTTGGCAGTTCAAAGCCGTGGGACTTGGCCAGGTATAACAGTGTGCCGATGGTCACGCCGCCGCCCGCCTTGAATGACTTCCAGGCATCGCGGCAGGCTTTGGCGTTGAAGCTGTCCGCAGGCTGGGACCAGTAGAAAAACAGGTCATACCCGGTTTCGTCCGAGAATTCGGACTTGATCGCCATGCCAACCCGTGCCCATTCGTCACGCGGCAGGTATGGCGGAATGTGTGACAGTGCCGCCCGGATTGTGTCGGGTGTGTAGTGGTTCTGGATCATGGGGGTGTAGGGCGGGTGTTCATGGGTGTAGCGGGCATGGGCGCGGGCATCAGCTGCGCATGGGCCGATGCGGTGGGCGTTTGTGACGGCAGGATTGACGGCCAGGCTGGCGTGGCCGTAGGGCCTGGTCTTGTATTGGTGCCAGTGCCTTCACAGCAGCGGACAGCGGCACACCTTGTCCGGCCACCAGCGCCAGCAGCAGCACAGGCACACCTTGCAAGGTGTCAGGCGTGACGATCAGGCCTTGACGCAGCAGGCGATCCAGCAAAGGGGGGCGCATGGCTCAAACCTCGATCAGGGGCGGCGTGAACCGCGGACACAGCTTGCAAGGATCGTGGGGTGTGGAACGTGCATGAGTCACACCCGTCTTGCCGTCAGTGATGTACAGAGGCGAGCGTCGATCAGCACGCGACACCCGCCAACCATCAATGCGCTTGCTCAGCGGCAAATGGCATCGACTGGTTTCTCTGGCCATGGCGATCAAAAGGCCTTCGGCACGTTCACGGGATTTCGCCCTGCGATCCGCCAGTCGACGCTTATCAAAATCGTCAATGGCGCTCATTGCTTGCCATCGCTCGCTTTTGTCTTGGCGCGGCTTTCGATCCAAGTCAAGACCTCATATGAATGCCATGCCACAGCGCGGCAACCGATGCGGACGGGGATCGGGAAACCCTGCCCGCTGTCCTTTGCCATGGCGGCATAAATGGAAGTCTTGGACAGGCCCACCAGCTCACAGACAGCAGGCAATCGGAGTAATTTGGAGCGGGCCGATGGGGTCGCGTCGGGTTTGTTAGCTTTCATGGGCGTTTCCTTTGAAGTTGCAAAGTCCTGCAGGGTGCAGGCAAGCAAATCATCAAAGGGAAAGCGGCGACCGTTACGGCTAAAACCTATTGGTTTTAAGGTGGGTTTTGACCGGAAACTTGGTCATTGTCCGCTTCAGCTTCGGCCGCCCAAACGGGCTCAAGATCGGGCATCCAACCGGCAAATTCCTTAACACCCGGCTCCGGGTCAATGTTTAAATCCGCTGCATGGAAAACAGCTTGGCAAAGTCTGATGAACCTATTATTCCGACCCACCGGGATGGCGTAATGATGCGCAAAACGTGCAATCTCATAAATGCGCATCGCTGCCGTTGCTTTAGTTTGCGGTCTGCCGCCTTTTTGAGGCCCCTCCACACGCTTTCCGACCTGATTAGCAAGCTCCTCAAGGGTCAACAGCACGTCCCCCAACAAATAAACTTGATCTTTCCCAGTGAGAGCCAGAGATGGTTTGAATGCCTCGCGCAACGGGTCGGGCGGGTCCAGAGTTATGCGCACACTCGAGCCCCTAAATAAACGATTCAGGACACGCGAATCGTCTGTGTCGAGGCTGTTGATCGTGTTCCACAGTCGGCGTGCTTGAGTGGCCACGCGTTGCAGGTCATTTTTTCGTGCTGGCGCAGATTTATCTGATCCTCTGTGCGTCTCAGACTGCGAAAGTTCCTCGGCAATAGATTGCAATCGAGGCAATGCATCTTCTACAGGCAGGTTCAGTTCACGACATAGCAGCCGCAAATTCTCTGTCGCATCCGCATAAACAGGTCGGAAATTTCCCGACTTGGTTTTGTCTTTTTTGCTCATGACCCGCACCCTCCCAGGTGCAGCCCTTCAAAAAGAGGCACCCGACCAGGCGGGAAGGAAGGCCCACCGTTGGTCCCAGGGGATCAGCCCAGAACTAGGCCGGGTGCAATTACCGGGGCTTGTGCGTCACTTAGCCTGCACACCTATCGGCTGGCGCAATGCATCGTGCAACATGCGGCGACGGTCACGCTCCATTTCGTCCACATAGCCGCACCCCTTTTGCTCAGCTTCGACACCAATAACATTGCCAAGATCGCCGACAACATCGCAAATCATGCGCAGAGCATTTACCACTCGCTCAAGACTGTTGCCGGTGGGTGGGCGCTCCAACTCGGTCAGTGCCATGCGCGCCAGGGTCTCTACTTTCATTTCCATGTCACTGGCATAAGTGGCCACCAGTGACAGCGCATTGGCAAACTCTTCTTTGCTGTATGAATCGTCGTAAGTCATTTTCAAGCCCTCCCGTTGGTTTGTCGTTGGTCGCCCGTGCTGGCTGGCTCAAGGCCCTGCAGGGCATTCAATGCCACAAGGGCTTGCACTGCTTTGCGGGTTGCGCCGGGTATGTTGCTGGCGCTGGCCCGCAGATAGTGCAATGCCATGGCCAAAGCATTTTCAGCCACTTGATGGGCTTGCAACACGTTGAGGGCTTGCGGGGGGCTGGTGGATTTGGCCGTGGCATGGACGGGCATGGGAATCGCGTTAGATCGCATGGCTTCACTCTCCTTTTCGAGACTTGAAAGCCACTCGCCACGTTTTGAAGCGCAACGGGTGGACGGGATGTTCAAAACACGGGAAAAGCCGTGCGGCTAGCCTTACGGACAAGCCCATCCCGTCCGCAACCATGACCCAGCGCGCAGGGCGTGGGTAATATTCAGACGTGACAAAACCTCGCTATCGGGGAGGTCGCGCCGCTTTTCCTTTGGTGTTTTGAAGCACCGGCCCGGGTCAGGGGTTAGCACGATTATGTCACGGGGTCACCGCTGGCCGTCAAGGGGCCGTCCAGCTGGCGCAAGGCATCGGGTAAGGACATGACTACACGGGCACAAAAAACCGCCCGTAGGCAGTAGGTGGTGTGCAGATGTTTGGACGCTCAGGCCATAGCCGCAGCACGTTTGGCGCGTGACGCGGTTCGCGTGGGCTTGGCCTCGGCCTGTGTGCTGGCCCTCCAGCCTTTGGCCGTTTCGCTCAGCGTGACGGTGAAGCGCTCGGATTCGTTCAGGGCCGTGACGATGTTTTTGACCTGCTCATGCCCGTTGGTGTGGGCCGTGTAGATCAATCGGATCATGGCATCGGCCATCTTGGGCACCTTGCCGGTTTTCTCCCACAAGGCCACCGCCTGCCCGCTCACGCCCAGCATTTGCCCCAGGCTGGGTTGCGACAGCATCAGGCCATTGCGCAAGTAGCGAAACTCAGCGCCCGTGAGTTTGGACGGCTTCTTGCTCAGGGCGGTGCAAATGGCTTGCGTGAGCCCCTCAAGGTCATCAATGGCCACCGCTTCGCCGTAAGGGGTCTTTTGCACCTGGTAGCCGTTGGCCAGCCAGACATTGCGCAAGCCTCCGTCTGTGTAGTGGTACATGGTCAATCTCCAATCAGCAATGCAGTTACAACGATTCCAGACACGGCGCTCGGGCCGTCCAAGGCCAATACAACGGCAATAGTTCGCCCAGTGATGGCCCGCTCCATGCGGCATTGCGTGTGGCCGGTTTTCAGGTCCGGCTCAGGCTCACGCCGGACCACGCCCCGCTGCAAAACCTCCAGCACTTGCAGCCGTGTGATGTGCCGCTCGCGCATTCTGGCCAGGGCGTGGCGTGTGAAAAACACGCTCCCACTCTCAGCGGCCAAATGCCGAATCAGCGTCTCCCATTGGTTTCTTGTTGGCTTGCGGGACATATAAAAATTATAGTGTACAAGTACACCGCCGGCCAAAAGGTGGCACCAGGGGAAAGCCCTTTCGCGGCCATTTCCGGCAACGTCCGCCAGCGTTCAGCAGCAGGGCCGGAGCTTGCGCAGGGCACCGGCAAGGGTCTGGCCATGGCCAGCGCCAGCAGCTCGGGCCACAGGGCACAACCAGGCATGGGCAAAGGGGCTGGATGGACAGGCGGGGCAGTGGGGAAAAATAAGGGTTTGTATGTATGAATGAGTGATTTTCTTTCACATAGTAAGAGTGTCCCCACTTTGTCCCCTAAACGTCCCCTTTTTGTCCCCACTAGCCAACTCACCGCAAACCCGCATGGTTGCTGGATTCTTGCTGCCATGTCCCCATGTCCCCACGGTTTTGCAGAAATAGCAGGCGGCAAACGCACTTGAAGCCACCGCATGGCCGCAAAAAAACCGCCTCGGTGGGCGGTTTGTGGGTGGTGGTCAGGCCTGGTGCTGGCGCAGTCAGCCGGTGCGTTGGACGTCCAGCTGGATCACATCGGCCCCCTTGCGGATCGCGTCCAGGTGGTCGGCCCACCATTGCATGAGGCGCACGCGGTCATTCAGGAAAGTGGACCGCAGGTAAGCGGCTCGCACCTTGTTGCGGTCCTGGTGGGCCAGGGCGCGTTCGACCACATCGCCCATGGTGCGGTCGTGTTCGTTGGTCACGGTTGAGAACAGTGAACGAAAACCGTGAGCCGTGGCGTCTGGGTAGCCCATGCGCCGAATGGCACTGTTGAAGGTGTTTTCGCTCAGGGGCTTGGATCGGTAGGTGGGTGACGGGAACACCAGGTCACGGTCGCCGCTGATCGGGCGCATGGCCTCCAGCACTTGCAGGGCCTGGCGCGACAGCGGGACGCGATGCTCGGCCCGCATCTTCATGCGTTCGGCGGGGATAATCCACAGCGCCGCGCCGGTGTCGATCTCGCTCCAGCGTGCGCCGCGCACTTCACCGGGGCGCGTGGCCGTCAGCATCAGCAGCCGCAGGGCGTTGGCCGTGGTGGGGTCGCCGTTGTAGGCGTCCAGCTTGGCCAGGAAGGCGGGCAAGTCACGGTCCGACAGCGCCGCCCGGTGCTGCACCTCGCGGGGCTTGAGGATTTCACCGGGCAACAGTGAATCCATGGGGCTGGTTTCGATGCGGCCATGCGTCACGGCCCAGCGGTAAATCGCCTTGACCCGTTGCAACACCCTGCCCGCCTGGTCGCCCGCGCCCCGGGCCTCGATCTTCTTGACGGCCTGCATGACTTCGGCGGGCTTGATGGCGGCCATGGGCCGATCACCCAGCGCCGGGTAAATGTCGGCCTTCAGGCTTTGGGCAATCCGCGCCCGGGTGTCATCGGTCCAGCGGCCCGCCTGGTGCGCCAGCCAGTCAGCGGCCACGGCCTCGAAAGTGTTGGCGGCTTCATGGACTTGCCGGGCCTTGTCCGCTTTCTTGACCTCGCCCGGATCGCCACCGGCTTGCAGGGTCTTGCGGGCGGCTTCGGCTTTTTCGCGGGCCTCTTTCAGCCCGACCGCTGGATAAACCCCCAGCGCCAGCCGCTTTTCTTTGCCGCCGTGGCGGTACTTCATGCGCCAGTAGCGGCCACCGGCTGGGGTCAGCTCCAGGTAGAGGCCCGATCCGTCCGCCACCTTGCGGGTTTTGTCGGGGGTGGTCAGGGTGCGCAGCTTGGCATCAGTCAGCTTCATGAGGGGGGTATCCTTCGCAGTCTGGGGGCACATTTGGGGGCACATTTTGACACTCAGAAAACAAAAGCATTATTTCATGCGGGTTGCAGGCCGAAATTCGAGGACGGTCATCGCACCACACCCAAAGCCCAGTCTTGCGACTGGGCTTTTTTCATGCCCGCGTGCCCGCCATCGCCTCGCGCAGCATCTCGACCATGGCCTGGGCCGCGGGCGAGAGGCTGCGCCCGCGCAGCGTCACCAGGCCAATCGGGCGGCGCAGATCGGGGTCGCGCAGCGGGCGGCGCACGATGCCCTCGTCGGGCCCCACATTGGCCGCCAGCTCGGGCAAGGCCGCCACACCCAGGCCCGCGGCCACCAGCGCCTTGATGCTGGCCAGGTGCTCGAGCTCGAACTGCGGCGCAAAGCGGATGCGGTGCTCGAGCAGGGCCGCGTCGGCGTATTGGCGCACGCTGGACGGCAACGGCATCGAGATGTGCGGCAGGTCCGCCACCTCGGCCCAGGACAGGCTCTTGCGCCCCCGCGCGAGCGCATGGCCCCGCGGCAGCAGCAGCACAAAGCCGTCGGAGGCCAGCGGCAGGTAGTCGAGGTCGGCATAGGCCGGGTTGGCGGCCGTCAGCGCAAAGTCCACCTGCCCCGCGCGCACCAGCTCGAAGGCCGGGCCCGAGAGCGTGTCCAAGAGCCGCAGGCGCACGCCCGGGTGCGCCGCGCGAAAGCGCGCAAAGGTGGAGGGCACCACCGTCGCTGCGAGCGAGGGCATGGCCGCCATCGCCACCTGGCCGACCTGCAGGCTGGCGACCTCGCGCACGGCGCGCACCGCGTCCTCGCTCAGGCGGTGCAGGTGGCGCGCCTGCTCCCAAAACACCTGGCCGGGCCCGGTCAGCTGCACCTGGCGCGTGGTGCGGTCAAACAGCCTGACCTGCAACGCTTCCTCAAGCCGCGCGATCACGCCGCTGACCGCCGGTTGCGACAGGTGCATGCGCTCGGCGGTGCGCCGAAAGCTCAGCGTCTCGGCCAGGGCCAGGAACACCTCGATCTCGCGGGAAGTCCAATTGATTACCATAGCGAATCAGTTTATAGAAAAAATCCGCTGGACCGAGCAATGTGCGCTGCCTAGACTGCGCCGCATGACCGACACCCCCCCCGAATCCCTGCTGCCCTCCTCCCCCCGCGACCTGCACGCCGTGGTGGTGGGCGGCGGCACCATGGGCGCCGATGTGGCCATCGTGCTCGCGCGCGGCGGCTGCCGCGTGACCGTGGTCGAGCCCCAGGCCGCCCAGTGCGAGGCCCTGCACGCGCGCCTGCGCGCGGGCCTGGCCGAGCTGCAGCTCGCGCACCGCGCCGAGCGCGTCCGCACGGCGCCCGACCTCGCCGAAGTCGACTGGCACGACGCGCGCCTGGTGGTCGAATGCATCCCGGAAAAACTCGAGCTCAAGCAAGCGCTGTTCGCGCGGCTGGTCGCGCTCGCGCGGGCCGATGCGGTGCTCACCAGCAACAGCTCGAGCTTCCCGATCAGCGCGATCGCGCAGGGCCTGGCCACCCCGCAGCGCATGCTGGGCCTGCACTTTTTCATGCCCGCGCACCTGGTGCCGCTGGTCGAGGTCGTGCTCGGGCCGCAGACCGACGAGGCCATCGCGCAAAGCCTGTGCGCCTTCATGCGCGGCTGCGCCAGCGTGCCGGTGCTGGTGCGCAAGGACAAGCCGGGCTTTCTGGCCAACCGCCTGCAGCACGCGCTCTCGCGCGAGGCTTTTGCCATGATCGATGAAGGCGTGGCCACGCCCGAGGACGTGGACGCGGCCGTGCGCTTCGGCTTTGGCTTTCGCTACCTGGCTGCTGGCCCGGTCATGCAGCGCGACCACGCGGGTCTGGATGTGCACTGCGCGGCCGCCGCCACCATGTACCCCAGCCTGAGCAACACCGACCAGCCCTCGGCCGCATTGCGCGAGCGCGTGGCCGCGGGCCGCGTGGGCATGAAGGCCGGGGCCGGCTTTTACGACTGGACGCCCGAGGCGCGCGCTGCCGAACGCGCGCGCTACGACGCCCTGCTGCGCCAGGGCCTGCAACTGCTCGCCGCCGAGCTGCCCCCCCTCGACAAGAGTTTCTGAAAGCCCGCCATGAGTGATTTTTACGCCCAGCCCCTGATCATCACCAGCGCGCCCAACGGCGCCTACAAGCAGGCCAGCGACCACGCCGAGGTGCCGCTGAGCACCTCGCAGATCGCGCAGACCGCGCGCCGCTGCCTGGAGGAAGGCGCCAGCATGCTGCACCTGCACATCCGCGACGCGCAGGGCCGCCACAGCCTCGACGTCGAGGGCTACCGCGCGGCGCAAAACGCGGTGCGCCAGGCCGTGGGCGATGCGCTGGTGATCCAGGTCACCAGCGAGGCGGCCAAGGTCTATGAAGCGCCGGCGCAGATCGCCATGGTGCGCGCCCTCAAGCCCGAGGCCGTGTCCATCGGCTTGCGCGAGGTCGACCAACCCGCCATCGGCGAAGCCGGCCTGGCCGAGCTGTTTGCCTGGCTGGCGCGCGAGCGCGTGATGACCCAGGTCATCGTCTACGACGTGGCCGACCTGCGCCGCTGGCAAGACCTGCGCGCGCGCGGCATCGTGCCCGATGCGCCCTGGTTCCTGCTCTTTGTGCTGGGCCGCTACACGGCGGGCCAGACCTCCAACCCGACCGACCTCGTGCCCTTTGTGCACGCGCACAGCACGGGCGAGCCCTGGGCGGTGTGCGCCTTCGGCAAGACCGAGCACGCCTGCGTGAGTGCCGCCGCTTCACTGGGCGGCCATGTGCGCGTGGGCTTTGAAAACAACCTTTACCTCAAGGACGGCCAGCTCGCGCCCGACAACGCGGCCCTCGTGGCGCAGGCCGCCGAGGCGGCGCGCAGCCTGGGCCGGCCACTGGCCAGCGCCGCCCACATCCGCCAGCGCTTTGGCGCCTGACCCCATTTCAAAAAGGAGACTTCCATGCAACGCAGAACCCTGCTCACCACCGCCTTGCTGGGCGCCCTGGCACAGGGCGGCCTGAGCGCGCCCGCCCTCGCGCAAGACAGCTGGCCCAGCAAAACCATCCGCTTCGTCGTGCCCTACCCGCCCGGCGGCCCGACCGACATGATGGCGCGCCTGCTGCAGGGCGAGCTGGCCAAGCGCCTGGGCGTGACCGTGGTGGTGGACAACAAGGGCGGTGCCGGCGGCAACCTGGGCA
>JACCED010121105.1_pt1 | contig 23937 bp, 19 predicted proteins | sample 7455021 | NCBI WGS metagenome assembly JACCED01 (sample SAMN15323456, study PRJNA562643) | freshwater metagenome | isolation source: river surface water | place: USA:Blue River Watershed | collected 2017-08-19
CTCATTCTATCAGCTGGTAATACAGCACAGGATCGCATCAATGGATTAAAATCTGGTGCGGATGACTACATGAGCAAGCCTTTTGAGTTGGAGGAACTCTTGTTGCGTGTTCAAAAGATACTAATGCGTGCTCACCGCGAAGATCCAGCCATCAATTTCATGGAGTTTCGTTTTGGTGGCAACTTTGTAGATTTCAACAGTTATAAAGCCCATGGAATCAATGGCGAATTCAAACTTACCAAAAAGGAAGCCCAATTGCTGCGATTGTTAATTGAAAAGAAAAATCAAGTAGTGACCAGGGAGGAAATTTTGAAAACGGTATGGGGTTACACAGTATTCCCTAGCACACGTACCATCGACAATTTTATTCTTGCTTTCCGTAAGTACTTTGAAGTTGACATAAAAAACCCAAAGTACTTTTTAAGTCACCGTGGTTTAGGGTACAAATTCAACGATAAAGATTAATTCGCCAAGGCATTGGCTGCCGTAGCTGCTGTCGCCCAAGCGGCTTGGAAATTAAATCCGCCTGTTACTCCGTCAATATCAAGCACTTCTCCGGTGGCATAAAGTCCTGGAACTAGTTTGATTTCCATGGTTTTAGGATTCACTTGTTCCAAGTCAATACCTCCAGCGGTAACAAACTCTTCCTTAAACATCGTTCTTCCATCGGTATCAAATGGCATCCGGCAAAGGTTTTCAATGAGTTTATTGAATTCAAACTTGCTTAAATCCGCAGCCATCTTAGTTAGAGGGGTTTCAGCTCTTTTCAAAATGTAATCCCAAAGACGCCTTGGAATGCCTTCCAACGTCAAATTATCTATCCGCTTTTTGGGATTTGCAGCCAACACATCGCGAAGCATTTCCCGCATACCGTCCTCACTCAAATTTAGCCAGGAAACCAGTGCCGTAGTACAATAGGCCTTTTCATTCATCCATCGCGCTGCCCAAGCACTGGTTTTCAATACTGCCGGACCGCTCAATCCCCAATGGGTAACCAACAAGGGGCCTGTATACGATTCTGGATAGCCAACCAATTTCACTTTGGCATCTTGCACTGAAACGCCATGAAGCGCATGCAAAGTGGCATCAGGAATGTTAAAGGTAAACAATGACGGCACTGGGGGCACGATTGCAACACCCAAATGTGAGATAATATTGTATTGAGATTCTTTAGAAAATCCTCCCACGGCCAGTACTACATCGGTAGCCATTTCGCTACTACCCGTATTGAAGTTGATTTGCCAACGATAGGCACCCTCTGATGGGAGTTTTACAATGGTAACAACAGACGCATTGGTTCGCAATCCCACGCCCAACTTCTTGGCTTTCCATTCTAGCAATTGTGCGATGGTTTCTGAAGAGTCCGATTCTGGAAACATTCTACCGTCGCCTTCTGTTTTCAAAGGAACGCCATTCGATTCAAACCAATCAACGGTATGCTGAACCGACCAATCGTGAAAGATCTTTTTCAAAAACGACTTGCCTCTTGGATAATGCAATAGTAGGTCAGAAACCTTTTTACAATCGTGGGTCACATTGCAACGTCCACCACCGCTAATCCGCACTTTCGCCAGCGTTTTACCCGTTTTTTCTACGATTAAAACATCCACTTGTGGATTCAATTCTTTGAGCCGAATGGCTGTAAAGTATCCGGCAGCACCGGCACCTATGATCACTACACGTTTGTCTTTCATCGTATTTTTTTGTAATTCTTGTACTCTCCCACTCTCCATCCTACACGTTTCTCAATCCAATGCAACAGCCAAGCTTTAAATCCAAAATTCTTTTTGGTTGGATCCACTTGAAATTGCCAATCCATCGCAGCGATTCTGGGTTTCATGACTTCAGGGTGGGTACCTTGGAAATGCTTCAATGAATCTATATTGCTGTAATCAAACTCTTCATTCACCAACACCTTGCGCTGCATATAGTCATCGTCATGCCACAAACGATGAAACTGTGCTTGCTTTTGCTGCTGAAACTTGGGGTGTTTCACCCAGCCATAATGGTAAATGCAAGCATCTATTTTTGCCACTTTCAACTTTTTCCCATCGGCCGTCCGAAATCCTTGCGCATCTTTCCAACTGCGAATATTTCGGTTGTTTTTGATGATTCTAATTTCTTGTCGATACCATCGTCTTGAATCGCCAACCATGGAGTAATTGCCATAAAAATGCAGATAATCGAACAGCAATCCATCTACTTCCGTATCGTTCAAATACTGCTCCATCGCCTTTCTCACCACAGGAAGATACTGCTCGTGTAAGCATTCATCGGCTTGAATATATATCAACCAATCCGCGTCATGTGGAACTTCAGACAACGCTTTGTTTGTTTCATCAGCGAGCACAGCCCCACCTACCCTTTTTGTATCATCCCACTGGGTATCAAAAAGTCGAATCTTAGGGTTGTTCATGGACTCTAAATACGCTTTGGTTGAATCTTCAGAATTACCCACGGCAATGACCATATCATCGCACAGCGGCAACACAGAAAGCAAAGCCTCTTTCAGTGGATAATCGGCCTGAACAATGTTCCTAGCTATTGTAAAACCTACGACTTTCATCTTTTCGCTCAACCAACCATCGATCGTCTAAACGCAGCGAATAGACGACTTCCATTTCATTTAACATTTCCCTCACCTCTGTGGTGAAATTCAACCCCGCGCGTGAAACCATACGAACGGTCATATTTTCATCTGCATCGTAAAAATTGAAGTATAATGGACATTTTCCGGGGAATTGCGCCAATACTTCACTCACAATTTGCTCTTTCCCTTGCTCCAAATCGGCGGGTGTCATATCGATTTGAATAGAGCGATATATGGTCAGTGGATCCACATCCGACACCAACTGAATGTGATGAATGTTCATCCGCATTTCGTCTTTGGATTTGGAATAATCGGTCTGTCCTTGAATCAACAAAATATAATCCTTATCGATCAGCGGTTTGAATTTTAAGTACTTTTCTTTGAATAACGCCAATTCAATGGTCCCTGAATAATCCATAAAATTGAATCTCACGTAGGGGTTACCCATTTGACTCATGAATTCCTTGGCACTGGTAATAATTCCCATCATCTGAAAAACAATGGGGGTCTTATTTTCCATGGCTTCGCGATATTCTTTTACACTGGTGTTGACGATGCTGTCATAGATAAATTTGAAATCATCTAGGGGGTGCTTACTCAAGAATACCCCCACCAGTTCTTCTTCTTCTTTGAGTTCTTCTAGCAGGGTAAGTTTCTCTACTTGCGGCAACTTGGGTTCTTCGTTTGTCAAATTCGCCCCTCCACCGAACAAGCCCATTTGTCCGCTAAATTTCTCTTGCTGAATACGTTGACCATATCGAATGGCCAATTCAATACCATTGGTACCGTTGGCATCCTCTTTCACGTATTGCGCTCGGTGATAGCGCGGATCAAAGTCAAACACACCTGCCTTGGCCATGTTCTCGATGTTCCGTTTATTTACCGCTCGCAGATTCACTCGGGTTGTAAGGTCAAACAAACTTTTGAACGGACCATTTTTATCGCGATCCAACAAAATTTCTTCCACGGCATTATCACCCACCCCTTTCACTGCACTCAAACCAAAGCGAATTTGTCCACTAGGCGTTACCGTAAACACATTCCTACTTTCATTCAAATCCGGCCCAAGCACTTTGATTCCTTGGCGATGACACTCTTCCATATAGAAGGTGATTTTCTTGATATCGCCCATATTACTCTTCAGCACAGCCGCCATGAATTGGGCAGGGTAATTTGCTTTGAGATACGCCGTTTGAAAGGCGATGACTGCGTAACAGGTTGAGTGTGATTTGTTAAACGCATACTGGGCAAATTCTTCCCAGTCTGAATAGATTTTCTCCAAAACCTTTTCTGGGAACCCTTTCTCCAGGGCACCAGCCATAAAATCACCTTTGAGTTGATCAATGATGTTCTTATTTTTCTTACCCATGGCTTTGCGGAGCTCATCGGCTTTTCCTTTGGAGAATCCGGCCAGCTTCTGACTGAGTAACATTACCTGCTCCTGGTAAACGGTAATCCCATAGGTTTCCCTGAGATAATCTTCCATTTCCGGCAAATCAAACACCACCGGTTTACGTCCATGCTTTCGGTCAATAAAATCAGGAATGTATTTCAACGGACCCGGACGGTACAGGGCGTTCATGGCAATCAAATCCCCAAATTGGGTAGGTTTGAGTTCGCGCATGTATTTCTGCATGCCGGGACTTTCAAACTGAAAAACACCATTGGTTTCGCCTCGTTGAAACAATTCATACGTTTTCACATCATCGAGTGGAATGGTATCCAAATCAATGATATCCCCTGTGGTTTCCTTGATCAATTTGATGGCGTCCTTCATGATGGTGAGGGTGCTCAATCCCAAAAAGTCCATCTTCAGCAATCCTGCCTTTTCAATTTGGGTTACATCATATTGTACCTGAATCCATTGAGATTCTTTGGACAGGGCCACAGGAACAAGTTCATCGATGTCTTGCGGGGCGATAATTATCCCACAAGCATGCACTCCCGTATTTCTAACACTACCCTCAAGCTTTTCGGCATCTTTCAACACCTTGGCAGCATCATCGTTGCCATTATATACCTTTTGGATTTCGCGAACGCAATCGATTTCCTCGGGTTTTAAGTTTTTAGAATCGTCTTTGGCCAATTCGTCGGGATCCACATGCAGCAACGTCTGCAAGTTCAAGTTCCCCACAACCATTTTTGCTAATCGATCGGTATTGGGCAACGGATATTGAAGCACCCTACCCACATCTCGAATGGCGCTTTTTGCAGCCATCGTTCCATAGGTAATGATCTGCGCGATCCTCCTTTCGCCGTACTTCTGGGCCACATATTGAATTACCTTATCTCGTCCAACATCATCGAAATCAATATCGACGTCGGGCATACTTACCCGCTCTGGATTCAAGAAACGCTCAAACAGCAAATCATATTTCACAGGGTCCACATTGGTAATCCCCAAACAATAAGCCACCAAACTTCCAGCGGCAGAACCCCGACCGGGACCCACCCACACATCCATTTCTCTGGCCGCTGTGGTAAAATCTTGTACAATTAAAAAGTACCCTGCAAAGCCCGAATGTGTGATGGTATTGAGCTCAAAATCCAGTCGCTCTTGCACTGGGGTTGGAATGGTGCCGCCATATCGCTTCCTACATCCTTCGTATGCCAGGTATTTGAGAAAGACGTTTTGATCATCAAACCCTGTTGGCAATGCATAGTTTGGCAGCACAATGTCCCTGGATAATTTGGGCGGATCTATCGATGCAATCAACCGATTTGTATTGTCCAATGCCTCCGGTATATCTGCGAACAACACCTCCATCTCCGCCTGAGTTTTGAAGAAAAACTCATCGTTAGGAAACGCAAACCGATACCCTTTTCCGCCTTCTTCGTTGTTGGCCTTCGGCGTACTTTGAAATTCCCCCGTATTGATGCACAACAAAATATCGTGGGCATTGGCATCTTTTTTATCGGTGTAATGGGAATCGTTCGTTGCAATAATGGGCACATTGTATTTCTTGCCCCATTTGATCAGTGTTTGGTTGATATCCTCTTGCGATATTCCCGTCCCATCGAGGTTTTCCAGCCCATGTCGCTGCAATTCGATGTAATAATCTTCGCCGAAAATCTTATGCCACTCACAAAAAATTCGCTCTGCTTCTTCTTCCCCTTTCCATAATATGGCCTGAGGCACTTGGGCACCGATGCAACAGGTGGTTGCAATCAACCCTTCGCTATATTGCTCAATGAGTGCCCGATCGACCCTGGGATACTTACTATACAACCCTTCAAGGTACCCCAACGAGCACAACTTACTCAAATTCGCATACCCCTGTTGATTTTTCGCCAGCAACAATTGATGGAAGCGCTTGTCTTTGGCCCCTTGGGTGAACGATTTCTGAAATCGATCTTCCACGACATAAAACTCACAACCAATGACCGGCATGAGTCCCTCTTTTGTCACTGCTTGATAAAATTCAAAGGCCCCAAACATGTTGCCATGATCTGTAATGGCAAGGGCTGGCATACCATCGGCTTTGGCTTTTTTAACCAAACTTTTGATGCTTGCCGCCCCATCGAGCAGAGAATATTGGGTATGGACGTGCAAGTGCGAAAAAACGGGCATAATTCGAAGCTAACGAAGTTAAATCAATCCCAAAAAACTCAAGTTCAATGTGGACAATTTGGAATAACTCGATGTGTGTTTTGAATCCACAACACCGGACCAATTGATTTACTTTGCACTGTGTATTTGCAGCGACTTCAATTGTATCACTTTAAGAACCACAGCGAGCGGTCGTTGGAGTTTTGCAATGGCATCAATACCATCACAGGGTCTAATGGAATTGGCAAGACCAACCTACTGGATGCAGTGCATTATTTGGCGAATGCGAAGAGTTATTTCAATGGAATCGACAGTCAAATTATTGAACACAACGCCCCATTTTTCACCATCAAAGGTCATTTCCAGGGAGAGGCCCCTGCGGATATCTTAATTCAATTTGAAGGTGGCAAAAAATCGATCAAAAAGAACGACAAACCCTATCCCAGACTACTTGACCATATCGGGTTGATTCAAACGGTTTTTATTACACCATACGACATCGATTTGGTGTTGGGTAACAGCGATGACCGCAGGAAATTCATGGACTTGAGCATTTGTCAGATCGACAAGGCCTACCTCCAAAACTTAAGCACCTATAAAAAGACATTGGAGCAGCGCAATGCTTTGCTTAAATCGATGCAAGGGCGATACATCGACCCGGATTTACTTTCAAGTTTTGACGCCAAACTCATCCCTGCTGGCTTGTTGATTCATGAGAGCAGAAAAGCATTCGTAGCAGACCTATTGGGCTTTTTTGTAGGTATTTACCAAACACTCAGTCAAGGCAGTGAAACGCCGGCAATTGTCTACGAGAGTCCGTTGAACGAAGGCGATTTTCAGTCATTGTTGCAATCATCGTATCGCCAAGACATGGCAGCTCAGCGAACCACTGTGGGTGTGCACAAAGATGATTTACAATTCAATTTGGGCGAATTCCCGTTAAAAAAATTCGGATCTCAAGGACAGATTAAAAGCTTTATCATCGCCCTAAAACTTGCCCAATACAATTATTTTCAACGGGTAACAAACAACCATCCCATTCTACTACTCGATGATATTTTTGAAAAAATTGATGAGCAACGTGCACAGCGGCTCATTGAAATGGTTGGAAGTTCGGGCTATGGACAAATTATCATCACAGATACGCATGTAAGTCGGGTAGAAACCCACTTCCAGCACCTCGAAACCACCAAGGTACACCATCATTTGTAGGATTTACATGTAAAGTCCCACCATCAGATCGATGTCGTGGTATTTGATGGCGAATTTATCGGCCAAATTTTTATTGGTTAGGCTGCCCCGGTACAAATAGGTCCCTTTACGAACACCCGCTTTCGAGCGCAAAAACTCACCAAACCCACCCATTTGTGCCATTTCATCGAGCATCGGTGTGAAAACATTGCTCAATGTATAACTGGCGGTTCTGCTCACCCTCGATGCAATGTTGGGCACACAGTAATGGATCACATCATGCTTATGAAAAATGGGTTTTTCGTGATTGGTAACTTCCGAGGTTTCAAAATTTCCTCCGCGATCGATGGCTACATCAATGAGGACGGAGTGAGGACGCATCGACATGACCATTTCCTCTGTAACTACGATGGGACTTCTGGCGGTACAACCCGCGAGTGCACCAATGACAACATCTGCACTTGCAACAGCGCTTTTGATCACTTGTGGCTGCAAGGTGGACGTATAGAGATGGAATCCAAACGATTTTTGAATTCTCCGCAGTCGGTACATGTTATTGTCGAACACTTTCACGTTGGCGCCCAATCCCAAGGCGGCTTTGGTGGCAAATTCACCTACGGCACCGGCACCGATTACGACCACTTGTGTAGGGGGAACACCTGCAAACCCGCCTAGCAATTCACCTTTGCCCACATGGGTATTGTTCAAATATTCTGCAGCAATCAAGATACTCGCCGTACCAGCAATTTCACTCATGGCGCGAATGATGGGACGTGTTCCACCATCATCTTCCAGGTATTCATAGGCCATGGCATTGATTTTTTTCTCCATCAACTTCCGCAATAGCACTGAATCCAACTGATTGATTTGCAATGCTGAAATGAGCAATTGACCGGGCTTCATCAATTCGATTTCCGCCAAAGTTGGTGGATCAATTTTCAGAATGGTTTCACATTCGTAAACCTCTTTGTTGTTGTATACAATTTGGGCACCTGCCTCGCTGAATTGGATATCCGAAAAATTTGCATTTCTACCCGCGCCAGATTCAATTTTGATGGAGTGTCCGTTCGATGTAAAATATGCCACCGCTGCAGGCGTCAAAGGAACCCGGTTTTCTTGAAAGGTAACTTCTTTGGGGATACCAATGCTCAGTCCACCGTTTTTCAAGTGCGATTTTTGCATTTGGGCCAAGGTTTGAACCTCATTTTCGGGCGATAGGATATTTTTTGACAATGCCACAGGGTGTATAATTTATTAGTAACTCTAAGGTAGCAAATACTTCTGGAATATGCGCTACTTCTATAAATACAAATATACACATTTGTTTGTTGGTTAAAATTTGGCTCAGTCTTTGCTAATAAAAGAAGGCGCAGTTTTCTGCGTTAAATTTGAAGCACATGATGAAATCGTTTATACTGTCTGCCTTGTATTTGGGAACTGCCATCGTTGGCCTGCGGGCTCAGGCGCCTGTCAATCCTGAAAGCGGCAATCACATTACACGCATAGACAGTCTCACACAAGTATTGTTGGGCAATATACCCTCGCACAGACCGGTAGGACATGACGAAGCACGTTACCGCAACGGCAAAGAATTCGAGGCGATGATGTCGCAAATAGGAAGCACCATTCCCTTTCAATACCATCGCATGGTAGAACAGCATATCCGTTATTTCATGGGGTATGGCGAAGCATACTATAGCCAAATCCATGAACGCATGAAGTTATATTTTCCTATTTTTGAGGAAATCCTGGATAAAAACGGATTGCCCACGGAATTAAAATACATTTCTGTCATTGAATCGAATTTAAATCCCAGTGCAGTATCATGGTGTGGCGCTACCGGTTTATGGCAGTTCATGCCTTACACCGGCAAATTGATGGGCATGCGCATTGGCTACCCTTGTGACGACAGAAAGAGCATTGTGGCGAGCACACAAAAAGCTTGTGAATATTTTGCCAATTCTCAGTCCATCTTCAACAACTGGTTGATGAGTATCGCTTCATACAATTGCGGACCTGGTAACGTGCAAAAGGCCATTCGCCGAAGCGGTGGAAAGACCAATTTTTGGGAGGTACTTCCCTACTTGCCCAAAGAAACCCAGAACTATGTGCCCAAATTCATTGCAGTGGCTTATGTGTTGAACTTCACTGAAAAAGGCAAAAATGCGGCATTCAACGATCAAAGTATTGTGTTAGCACCAACCAAAATTGACTCCACCATGCATTTGGGAAAAATCAACGAGTACTTGGGCGCACAGCACAATTTGGTTGGATTGAACCAAGAATTGCTCAATCAGAACACGGATATGGCCCACGGCAGCGTGATTTTGATGCCCTACAATGCCAGTATGCAATTCATCGATCGTTTCGATAGTGCAGCCGCTTTTGCAAAATACAATCACCACGTGGTTCCCACGAACTATCGCGCACCCTACGCCTATCCAAAATCGGTACCCAGAGGCGTTCAAGTAGCAGGTGCTACGGGCGTTACTGCCCCCAAAACGGGAACATTGCGTACAGTGCATGTGGTTCGACGCGGACAAACCTTGAGTGCCATTGCACGAACCCATGGAGTAACAGTTACTCAAATCAAAACATGGAACCACTTACGGTCTAACTCCATCCAAGTTGGTCAGCGATTGGTTATTCAAAAATCCCGCAGAAACTGAATCCCCTGATGCATTTTAAACAAATTCGTCGGTGTGTTTTTATTGTTTTAGGGATAGCAATCATTGGTTTCCCCTTTGGTTGTAAGCCATCAACGAATCAGCCAACCGACACTGCCTCAAGCACGGCAGGAGAAATTCATGTTTTCTACCCCAAATACTGGGAAGATTCCATACAAGACATTTTCGGAAACACCTACTTTTTGGCTGATAGCAATTTGATTCGATTCGAAGAAAATCGCAAGGAAACAGACCCCCAATATTTTGAATCTCTCTACGATTTCGAATTACATTCATCGGATCAATTGGAGGAAAAGGATCCGCAAACGGCCAAACCTTTCAGCACCTATGGGCTAACCTGGATTATCGATCCACGTTCAGACTATTTCAATCAATCACAGTTCCAACCAACCAAAGAAAATCCATTGCTGAAGGACACGCTTATTGATGGTGTTTATTGCACTTGGTTGCAAAATGTTTTTGCAAAGCAACAGGTGCTATTATGCTTGCACGACAGTCATTCTGATGGCGAAAACCTATCTGGGGCTTGGATTAAAAAACACCAAGCGTATTTGTGTGCTCAAACCAAGTTTTTTGAATTGAATTCAACGACTCACGCATCGCCCCAGCGTCACCCCGCCTTAGAGCAAAACACCTATTCCGACAGTATTTCAAAGGTGATTAAGGGCAAGTATAACCTGGATTTGTGTTTGAGCGCCTCCTTAAAATTGGTGCAAGCCACCGACGATTTCATATGGTTGCGCAATGAAAACAGCCAATTCCACAGCAACTTGATGGTGAATATTTTTCCATTCAACGAAGCATTACTAAACCCAGACTCTGCAGAATCTATCAGAAATGCCTTTACCAAAAAATACCTAAAAACCGTTGAGGGAACTTGGGTCGAGGTTAGCAACAGTGGCATTTTTCCCAAGCGCTTTTACCAGCGAATGGAGAACGGTCAACCGGTTTATTACCTAACGGGTTGGTACAGTGAATTGAATACCGACCGTAGAGGACCCTTTGTTAGACGCATCCTTATGGATACCGATCAAAATCGTTTCATTGCGATTGATGGCTTTTTGTTTGCCCCCAATCAACCACGGAAATCGTTGATGCGCGAGTTAGAAATCATGGTACAATTGGCTAAAGCAAAATGAAGAATTTGGTCATTTTCGCCTCCGGCAGTGGCAGTAACGCGGAGAACATCATTCGATACTTCGCTGATTCAAAGGATGTTAAGGTAGTCGCTATTTTTTGCAACGTCGCCGGTGCGGGCGTAATTGACAGGGCTGAACGATTAAACGTACCTTCTCAGCTATTTTCTCGCGAAGATTGGAAAACAGGGCATCACATCGATGACCAACTGTCGCACTACAACCCAGATTTGATTGTATTGGCTGGATTCCTGTGGTTATTCCCCGAGCGATTGTTGGCGAAATTCCCGCATGTAATCAATATTCATCCGGCGCTACTGCCCAAGTTTGGTGGCAAAGGCATGTTTGGGATGCATGTACACGAAGCCGTGGTGGCTGCTCATGAAACGGAGACGGGCATCACAGTTCATTGGGTTACGGCCAAATATGACGATGGCGCGCCTATTTTTCAAGCGCGTTGTGCAGTAACTGCCCAAGACGATGCGCATGCCGTTGCCAACAAAATCCACGAACTTGAAATGATGCATTTCCCTCGAGTGGTGGAAGAAGTGTTGAAAGACATCGCACAGAAAGCGTAAAATGTCGGTGCTACCTGCGTTACTTTGTAGGAGACAAACGCGATCGCACAATGAACTCAAATCACATAGAAACCTTGGTTTTGCATGCAGGCATTGAGCCTGATCCTACCACAGGGGCCATCATGACGCCCATTTTCCAAACAAGTACCTACGTTCAAGCAGCGCCTGGTGATCATAAAGGATACGAATATGCACGTACTCAAAACCCAACCCGCGATGTTTTACAGAAGAATCTAGCGGCTTTGGAAGGCACCAAACACGGCTTGTGCTTCAGTACGGGCATGGGTGCGGAGGATGCATGTGCGAAGTTGCTCTCTCCTGGTGATGAAGTCGTGAGCACGAATGACTTATATGGTGGAACCTACCGTTTGTTTACCAAAATATTCGCCCAATATGGGATCAAATTCACCTTTGTGGACATGAGCGATGAACAAGCGGTGCGTGCGGTAATGTCGGACAGAGTGAAAATGGTCTGGGTAGAAACACCAACCAACCCTTTGTTGCGCATCATTGACATTGAATTAATGATTCAAATTGGTCATGAGTTTGGCAGCATCGTAGTGGTAGACAACACATTTGCATCGCCCTATTTACAGAATCCTGCGAAAATGGGTGCCGATATTGTGATGCATTCAGCCACCAAATACATCAACGGTCATAGCGATGTGGTTATGGGCGTTTTGTGTACTTCTAGCGATGAATTGCGTGACCGTTTGGCATTCATTCAGAACTCTTGCGGCGCTACCCCCGGTCCGATGGATTGTTTCCTGACCCTTCGCGGCATCAAGACCTTGCACATTCGTATGCAGCGTCATTGCGAAAACGGCGCCAAAGTGGCCCATTGGTTAAAGGCCCATCCAAAGGTGGGTGAAGTTTATTGGCCTGGATTCGAGAGTCACCCCAATCACGCGGTGGCGAAAAAGCAAATGAAGGATTTTGGCGGCATGATTTCTTTTACCTTGAAGGACGATGCCATAGAGAAAGCATTGACTTTCTTGAAATCAACAGCATTGTTCGCTTTGGCTGAAAGCTTGGGTGGTGTTGAGAGTTTGGTTGGACATCCCGCGACGATGACACATGCGAGTATTCCAAAAGCAGAGCGTGAAGCCAATGGCCTAAAAGACAGCTTGATACGTTTGAGCGTGGGCATTGAACACGTAGACGATTTGATTGCCGATTTAGAGGGAGCGTTGGCCAAAGTTTGATTTTTTCGGGGCGATGACTGACTCGGAAATCAAGGAACTGCTCGATTTTTGGGCCAAAGAGGTGGAAGAAAATGCCTTTATTGGTCACGATCCTGTGCAAATCCCGCATCGATATGTGCGACTTCAAGACATTGAAGTATCTGGCTTTTTTGCTGCGATTATGGCTTGGGGACAGCGTAAAACCATCATCAATAGTAGCAGCAAGCTGATGATGTTGATGGACGATGCGCCTTACGATTTCATTATGCAACACGAAGACAGTGATTTAAATCGTTTAGCCTCTTTTGTTCACCGAACATTAAATGGCGAGGATGTCATTGCATTGATACGATTTTTTCGACAGTGGTATTCACAGGCGCCGAGTTTGGAAGATTTGTTTTTTAACAAGGATGTTCTTGAGGCGCCGATACCGGAGCAGGTTTACAGGGCATTGATGGCGTTTCAGCATGCATGGCAGCAATTTCCACATGAGAAACGCACGGATAAGCACCTTGCCTCTCCTGCCAAGGGAAGCGCATGTAAACGACTCAACATGTATTTCCGATGGATGGTCAGACCCAAGTCTCCCGTTGATTTTGGCCTGTGGAAAAACGTATCCCCTGCCGTGCTCATGTGTCCGCTAGATGTTCACGTTCAACGCGTTGCCGAAGCATTGGGATTATTACAACGAAGCAAGTCAGATTGGCAGAGTTGCTGCGAACTGACCGACAAATTGCGCGCATTTCGGCCTAACGACCCTGTTTATTACGACTATGCCTTGTTTGGCATAGGGGTTGCGAAAAACAAAGAAATTATCACTTAAGCGAACAGAAAAAACTTAAATTTGAAATAATAATAAACAGTACAATGGCAGAAAAATTTACAAGCAGCAACTTCAACGAAGTGGTGTTGCAATCAGACAAACCCGTATTGGTAGATTTCTGGGCAGAATGGTGTGGTCCTTGCCGCATGATTGGTCCAATGGTGGATGAATTATCCAACGAATATGCAGGCAAAGCCGTAATCGGGAAATTGAACGTGGATGAAAATCCAGATATCTCCATGAACTACGGTGTTCGCAGCATTCCTACTTTGTTGATTTTCAAAAACGGTCAATTGGTAGACAAGATTGTTGGCGCGGTTCCCAAGCAGAACATCGCTTCAAAAATCGATGCACAATTGTAATTTTTAACTTTTTTAAGAAAAAGGCCGGCTCGCCGGCCTTTTTTGTGCAAAACAACCGACCATGTTACTGGAAGAAATTCAATCGTTCACCCATTTTGATCTACTGGCTCAAAAAGCCAAGGAAGGATTTATTGCGGGATTGCACAAGAGTCCTTTCCGTGGCTTCTCGGTTGAATTTGCCGAACACCGTCCCTATAACCCCGGGGAAAGTGTAAAGAACATAGACTGGAAACTGCTTGCACGGACCGATAAAAAATACATCAAGCAGTTTGACGAGGAAACCAACCTAAAGGCGCATCTGTGGGTGGATATATCAGGAAGTATGCGTTACCCACAGGATTCCATCTTAAAATTGAAAATGGGTATTTTGGGCGCGGGCGTAATCGCTCATTTACTGCAACAGCAAAAGGATGGTTTTTCAATGGGATTGTTTGATGAGCAAGGTTTCCTATACCGAAGCAGTATTAAAAGCACCAGGGGTCATTTGCAACAGCAAATAGGGGTATTAAGCAATCATTGGAACCAAACCCCCAAAACCACAGCCGATACAGCAGCCAGCAACATCAACCATCAGACATTCGATAGCGCAGTGTTACAGGTAGGAAGGCGGCACTTGGTGGTGATACTCAGCGATTTACTCTGGGACCCAACAGAAACTGCCGCAGAAGCTGCATTTTGGAAAAATATGGCGATGCTACGCTTTCAAAAATGTGAAATCTTGCTGCTACAGGTTCAACATGCTCAACATGAGTTTCAACTCGACCTTGGAAATAGACCGGTACGATTTATCGACCTAGAAACACAATCCCAAATCAAATTGCAACCCGATGAAATACAAGAACATTATCTGGCATTTGAGCGGGAGCGACAAGATAAAATCGCACAACAATGCTTGCAGTTGGGCATTGACCACTTCCTCTCAGACGTTTCTGAGCCACTAGAGCAGACCTTGACCGCGTTTTTTGTCAAACGGTCACGCCTTCACTAAGACACAGCTCAACGATTGAACAATAATCGCGCTGGATTCAACTGTCCGGTTAGCGAACCATCAAATCCCAATGTACCGTTTACCCATACCTTAGAAGGAGCGTATTTGAATGTGTGGCCTTCCAATGGCGACCAACCACATTTATACAGCAGATTAGACTTTTCTACTGCCATGTGATTTTCATTCAACAATACCATGTCGGCCGCATACCCTTCTCTGAGGTATCCCCTGCCCTCAATTTGATACAATATGGCGGGATTATGGCACATTTTCTCTACCATTTTTTCGATGGTTAGTACACCCTTCGCCACGTAATCCATCATCAATGACAACGAGTGTTGTACCAATGGCAAGCCGGAAGGAGCATTCGGATACAGGTTCTGTTTTTCCTCCCATGTATGTGGTGCATGATCGGTTGCAATCACATCGAATCGATCGTCTAACAGGGCCTTCCAAAGGGCGCTTTGATCATCTGCAGTTTTGATGGCGGGGTTACATTTGATCAGATGTCCTAAAGTTTCGTAATCCGCATCGTTGAAATGCAAGTGGTGTACACAAACTTCAGCCGTAATTCTTTTCTCAGCCAATGGAATATCATTTCTAAATAGGTGGGTTTCTTTTTCCGATGTGATATGTAAAATATGCAATCGGGTATTGTGTTTTTTTGCCAGTTCCATGGCAAAAGACGAAGACAAATAACAGGCCTCTGCATCGCGAATCACCGGATGTTCACGGGGCGGTATATTCTCACCAAAAGTTGCCAAAGCCTCTGCATAACGCTGTTTTACGCGTGCCTCAGACTCACAATGGGTGGCTATCAGGATGGGAGAATGCGCAAACAATCCGTTCAATGCATCTTCTTGATCAACCAACATATTCCCCGTACTGCTGCCCATAAACACTTTCACCCCGCATACATTTCTTGGGTTCACGCGTTTGATTTCTTCTAAATTATCATTGGTGCCGCCGAGGTAAAAAGAATAGTTAACGGCCGACGATTGCGCACCGATAGCATATTTCTCTTCCAGCAACGCGTTCGTTACTGTTTGGGGATTCACATTGGGCATTTCCATGAAAGAGGTAGTACCTCCAGCAAGGGCTGCCCTACTTTCTGTATAGATATTGGCTTTGTGTGTAAGTCCAGGTTCCCGAAAATGCACTTGATCATCAATCACACCAGGTATTAGAAACCGTCCGTCGGCATCATGTATCTCCACTTTTCCGTCCACTGTAATGTTGGCATCGATCCGGGAGATTTTACCGTTTTCTACAAGCAAATCACCTTCGAAGATGGTCAAATCTGATACAATTTTGGCGTTTTTAATTAACTGTTTCGACATAGTGCTAAATCACAGTAAAATTACAACTTTCCCTCCATGGGGAATAGTGAAGACTTAGGGGAATTATCGAAGTAGGGTAAAATTCCCTCTCAGCGAACGCTTTTCATTGTCGCACCCAATCCAAAATGCGGTGAATACATATACCCCTTCAGGAGCCGGCTTACCATTAACCATACCATCCCAGTTGATATCGGGACTCTCCATTTCCATGATTTTCTCTCCCCAGCGGTTGTACAATTTTATGTTGTAGGTTGCGCCTTTCACTTTGTATTGATTCAATGGGTAAAGATCATTTCTACCATCACCATTGGGCGTAAATGCGGTAGGCATAAACAAGGTTGATGGGAACAAATCCTTGCGTTTTTTCATATTGATGGAATCGGCTGATACACAACCTTCTGGATCTTTGATGCTAACCCAGTAATTACCGCTGTCGTAGGCAACGATTGTTCTGCTGGTTGCTCCCGTATTCCACTTGTACGATATCATTCCCGGACCAGCATCTAAAGTGGGATTCTCCGATAAGCACAAGGTGGTATCAGACCCTAAATTCAATGGCGGATTTGGAAACAGCAACACCATCATAGAATCCTTTTCTGGACAATTGTTTGAATTAAACAGCTCCACCACAATTTTTCCTGGCTGGGTCAATTGATAATTTTTGCCTATCACCTCTTTGTTCCAAACGATGCGCGTAGCTCCGAACAGTGAAATGGTGAGCGCCGTATCAATTTTGTCACAAAAACGCAGGTCCTTACCCAATTCAAACTCATAGGGATGGTTCTTCAAGACAAACGTATCTCGGTCAGAACATAATCCCACAGTAATCTTTAACCAATGCAAACCAGGATTTGAAATGGTAGCCACCTTCGTCGTTGCGCCGTTGCTCCATAGCACAGATGTACTGCCACCAAGTGTCACCTTCGCATCAAAATTGACGGCAACGCCGGGACAAACGATGGTATCATTGACTGCTGCTTGAACCGGTGTGAACTGGCTCACCACAACGGAATCTTTGGATTTACAGAAATTGACTGTTTCTCCGGTTACATAGTATTTTCCCGGTTTGGTCACTAAAATACCTTGGGTAGTTTCGCCAGTGCTCCACGTATATTTTGCCATGCCCGACTGCGCACCGATGATTCGGTTAATTTTTTCATCACTGCAATAAACCGTATCGCCAAAGGCAGACACCACTGCGCGATCGATTGTAATTTTCATGGAATCACGCCAAGAGCAAACTTTGCTGTAAACATCCAGCCATACCCAACCTTCTTTGCCCGTAATCATGGTATCGGTCGTGGCACCTGTACTCCATCTATAAGCATCCGCCACGATATTGGATTTCAGCGACACCCTGCCTCCTGGACAAATAATGGTATCCACTGGCAACTTGGGCTTCAAGGGTTCAACAACCGTTACATAAGCGATAAAACTGTCAAGGCATTTGTTCTTATAAGCGTACAACCTCACTTTGAATTTCCCGGCATGCGGAAATGTAAAGGTTGGACTCGCCAAGTTTGAGGTATCCTTGGAAGATGTGTCTACGCCAAAATCCCAATGATAACGCTGGGCAGAAGAACTCTTATTTTGAAATTTGTATTGATACCCACAAATAAAGGTTGGTACAAAGTATGACGCTACCACATCAATCACACAACTCTGAACATTGAATTGATAATCTCTTCTGGTGGAGGATATCAACTGTCCGTTCCTGTATTCTTGTACGATAATCCCAATAACAAATTGCCCCGTTTTCGTGGGCGTCAAAGTCATAAAGCCTGTATTTGGATCTATGGTCAGCCCGGGATTACCATCAATCTGCAGGGTATCACGGTAGCCGGACTGCCAAGAAATGTGAGAAAATGGGGGCTGTGGTAAATTACCATTTCCACCCTGATCAGGACGAGGCATTTGCGCTGTCCCACCCGTGAATGGTCGGAATAGCTCATAAACCAAACTATCGCCATCATCATCGGTAGCGCTGTGATCAAACTTCAACGGCGTGTTGGTGCACAAAAAGTTAGGTGGCAATTCTTTGAACACCGCCGAATTGTTCTCTTTTCTGTTTGATAGGGTTCTCACATCTGGGATGAAGGTCCAGTAGTTAGCACCTGTCCCACCCGGATCCACCAAATTATCAATGGTTCCATTTCTGCAGCAACGTTGGAACGACACGTAATAACCGCCGGTGATAGCTGGCAAGGTAAATGTGGCTTCGTACCAATATTGATCCACACAGGCGTTGGGGGCCTTTACGATACAATTGTAGTTCGTTTTTACAACGCGCTTGGGTCCTTGGCGACTGATTTGCTTGGGATAACCACCAACCATATTACGGGTTTGTCCGTTAAATACACCGATATAAGCCGTTGCATCAGATTGAATGGCTTGCGGGTTTCCGTTCTGACAATCGATGTATAAATCCAAACGGATTTTGTATTGATTACTACCCAAATACTTATAGGTAACCTCTCCGCCCACAATATGGGTTGCCTTGAGCACAAACACATGCAAAAAGGCAAAACAAACCGTGAGTAGAAAACGCTTCATTGATTCAAAAATAACACCAAACAAGCAATGGTTGTTTTATTTGACAATGAAATTAGATAAAGTGTGGTATAAATCAATAGGTTAAATGAGATACAACTGTAAATCACCCAGGTTTTCGTTGTTAAAAAACACGTGTTCTTGCAGGGTAGTCGCAATCGACAAACCAACAAAATCTGCTTTTATTGGAAAATTGCGATGTTCTCTTTCTGCCAAAAAAGCTGTTCGAATGGTATCGAACCCATGCTCATACAAATCCACCAAAACTTGCATCGACGTGCCACCCGAATGAATGACATCGTCAATCATAATCACGGGTGTTGTAAGTGCCACCATATTAGGAACTACTCCTTCCCAACGATAATCTTCTGCAACGTGTATGTTTCCCAACGAAACGTTACAATTGGGTAAAATGCGGTCCAATTCATGATTTAACTCAAGCGCGATAGCCATTCCACGTTGATTGATGGCTACAAAGTACAAATCGGTTTCATCGGAAAATGCTTCTGCGATTTCGCAAGCCATTCGTTGAAAGATCAATCGAATTTCATTGTGGGTTTTGAGGGTAGTTCTGGTAGACATGCGATTTCAAGGGTAAAAATAAATAGCGAAAATCAAATCTCTGTTATTCCATCGAAATTTTTCCGCAAACGATTGAGGTATTGGCTTTTTTGATACCACAATCCCAACATTGAAATATCTGGCGCTGGTTGATGTTGAAATTCTATCAGTTCCTGATTCAATGCTGCAAAATATGTATCAAGCTGAGATTCAACCTCGTTCATTGATTCCACATCGCTGCGATCCATTTCTTCTATGGCATCGCTCAAATCCATCATTTCCATTAAAAAATTGCCTGGAAGTTGATTGTCGTTCCAATTCACCGTCCCCACGACATTCAAATAGGTTCTCACCCGCGTCTGAGGATTCATCAATACTTGATAATGCGCATTGGCCAATTCAGAAATTTCAATTTCATGCTGATCCGCCATGGCCAAATCAGGATGCGCACCGCGTTGAATGTCTAGATAGGACTTCCTCAACGCCTTCTCATCAATATTGAGCGATGGCGTAAGTCCGAAAAAGGCAAACGGATTACTCATGTTAAATTCCCAGTGCACGGGCAATATCTACCCAAAAGGTAAAGGCCACAAGCGAAAGTAAAAACACCATACCGATAATCTGACCTACGTACAATACTTTGTCGGATACAGGCCTGCGTGCGATGATTTCATACAGTAAGAACATCACATGTCCTCCATCCAAAGCGGGAATGGGCAGAATATTCATCAAGGCCAACACCAAGCTCAACATGGCTGTCAGTGTCCAGAAATTCAACCAGTTCCAGGTGCTACCAAACATTTGAGCGATTCCCACAGGACCTGCCAATGACTTGGTTGGATCTGTTTTACCCGTAGCTACATTGCCGAGGGCTTTTGCATTGGCGCCAATCAACCCGAAGGAGCGACTCACCCCAAGATTGATGGATTTGCCCAAACCATATTTGATGACTTTTTCTTTGTATTCAAAGCCAAAGAATGCAGGTTGGAATCCCAAGGTAGCATCCTCGCCAATCTCCGCTTTCAGTGTACTGGCTTTTTGATTGCTATCGAGCACATTCATTTTTACGGTTTCTCCCGCGTGCTTTACCAACAACTCTTTGAATTCAAAGAACGAGGTGATAGATTCACCATTGATTGAAACGATCATATCCCCTGCTTCCAAACCCGCTTTTTCTGCGTGACTGCCACCCATGACTTTGCCAATTTTGAACATCATTCTTGGGGCGAAAAAGGGCAGATCAGACTTGGCACCCAACAACTCATCAAAATTATCTGGCATCACCAAGGTTGTATCATACACCCGAGGTTTTACCGGCGTTGCTGTTGAAGCTAAGCTATCATTACTTACAACAACAGGGTATTCGGTTCTTCTGATTTCAATGATTTTTTTATCGGTTGTTAGAAAGGTGGGATCACCAAACTGCGCATCCAAGTTTTCAACGGGTTGTCCGTTCAATTTCAATATTTGATCACCCGTTTTAAAACCAACTGAGCGTGCCACCGGACCGGCATATATCCCTCCTTGCTCATTCACTGCCGCTTGAGGCACGTATTTTTCACCTTGCGAATAGGTCAAGGCAATCATGATTACAATCCCCAGAATCAAGTTCACAGTTACACCACCAATCATCACAATCAATCGCTGCCATGCGGGTTTGCTGCGGAACTCCCAAGGTTGTGGTTCAGATTTCATTTGGTCTGTATCCAAACTCTCATCAACCATTCCAGAAATTTTCACATATCCGCCCAATGGCAACCAGCCAATGCCGTATTCAGTATCGCCTTTTTTGAAACTAAACAACTTGAAATTCCAAGCATCAAAAAACAAGAAGAACTTTTCAATTCGGATTCCAAATGCACGAGCGGCCCAGTAATGTCCAAATTCGTGAAGCGTAATTAAAATGGAGAGAGCAAGAATAAACTGTAGTGCGGTTATTAGGGTATCCATAGGTAAAAATACAAAGATAGTTCAAAAGCCATGGGCCAATGACCAAAATTCGCGGAAATGAAGAAATCAATCTACCAATGACTTCCGCATAGCGTGATGTGGAATTCCAACTTCCATGAACCCCTCGCCTGCTATTTCGTATCCCATCGATAGATAAAAAGGGATCGCGGTGTCTCTGGCATGTAAAACCATGCATTTCGCTTGCTTATTCTTGGCAATTTCTTCTGCCAACTTCACCATTGAAGCTCCAACACCACGTCGCTGCAATTCATTTGCTACTGCCACCTGACGCATCTTCATGGCATCAGTGGTCTTGGATAGAATCATACAGCCCACAACCCAATCGCCTTGCTTGGCTACGATGTGGTGATCCTCTGACTCTGCCCCAAAAATCCCTGGATCAAAAACCAATCCTAACGGCTTGCGTAAAATTTCATGTCGGAGCGCCAAGGTTTGCAGATATACTTGACTCCCCCACTGTATCTCACTCACTGTAAACGTTGGCGTTTGCATGGGCTAACAGATCACTTTTCTTGTGCCTCACAAGCGGCCAGCGCAATCATGTTTACAATCTCTCTCACCGAAGAACTGTGATGGAGGATATGTACTGACTTTTTAAATCCGAGCAGCACCGGTCCGATAGCATCCATATTCCCCATACTTCTCATGATTTGATACACAGCATTTCCAGAACTCAAACCGCTGAAAATAAACACATTGGCAGATTTGTCACCCAGTTTATTGAAGGGAAAACGCTTGTTACGAAGTTCTCCATCGATCGCATAAATGGGCTGCATTTCGCCATCCACCATAATTTCTGGTTGATTTTTATGCAAGCGCTTCACCACGTTTTGCATCATGTTGGGATACTTTCCACCTGAACTACCAAAATTAGAATAGGAAATCAGGGCGATACGGGGCTCAATTTGGAAGGACTTCACGCGATCATTCACCAAATTGACCATGTCATAGACCGTATCTTCATCCATATCGATGTTCACCGTTGTATCCGCGAAAAACACGGGTCCCGTTTTGGTCATCATGATGTGCATACCAGCCACGCGGTGGGTAGAATCAACCATACCAATTACGTCTAGGGCCGGTTTCAATGCGATGGGATAATTACGGGTTAGTCCGCTAATAAATGCATCCGCTTCTCCTGTTTCTACCATCATCGATCCATAATAATTGCGGTTTCGCATTTGGTATTCCGCTTCAAAGCAAGTAAGTCCTTTTCTTCCCCGTTTGTCAAACAATTTTGCACCGAAAATTTTCAGTTTGTCCTCTTGTTTTCTGGGGTCGATCATTTGAACACCTGGGATTTCGATGTGATTTTCATCCATCATTTTCTGAATGGCATCAGGATTTCCCAGCAATATTGGCTCACAGATTCCATCGCGCTTTGCGATTTCCGCAGCCCGCAAAATGCGAATGTGATCGGCCTCTGCGAACACCACACGTTTGGGGGCTGTTTTGGCTTTGGTCATCAATCGATTCACGAAATCGTTATCGATACCCAATCGCTTGCGCAATTGCACATTGTATGCATCCCAATCAGTGATTGGCATCCTTGCCACGCCGCTTTCCATGGCCGCTTTTGCCACGGCGGGTGCTACGGTCGTAAGCAAACGTGGATCCATGGGTTTTGGGATGATATAGGTTGGACCAAAACTCAAACTGCGTTCGTTATAGGCCATCATTACGCTTTCTGGCACAGGCTCCATCGCCAAATCAGCAATGGCGTGAACTGCCGCAATTTTCATCGCCTCGTTAATGGCAGTAGATCGCACGTCCAACGCCCCCCTGAAAATGAATGGGAAACCCAATACGTTATTTACTTGGTTGGGGTAATCACTTCTACCTGTGGCCATGATCAAATCGGGACGGGTGGCAACTGCCAAGTTGTAATCGATCTCCGGTGTAGGATTGGCCATGGCAAACACAATGGGCTTATCTGCCATTGACAGAATCATGTCTGGGGTTAAAATATTCCCCTTACTCAATCCCACAAAAACCTCTGCTCCCACCAGGGCTTCTTCCAGCGTATTCAAATCTCTATCAGTCGCAAACTGTTGCTTATATTTGTCTAAGTCGGTGCGATCAGCGCGCAATACACCTTTAGAATCCAGCATTACAATATTCGCTTTGCTAGCACCCAAGGAAACGAACAATTTGGTACAGGCGATGGCCGATGCTCCTGCGCCATTCACTACGATGCGCACATCGCTCAATTTTTTGTCTACCAAACGCAATGCATTAATCAAACCCGCAGCAGAAATGATGGCCGTACCATGTTGGTCATCGTGCATGATGGGAATATTTAGCGCTTCCTTCAATCGCTCTTCGATCTCAAAACTCTCTGGGGCTTTGATATCTTCAAGGTTGAGCCCGCTAAATGTGGGCTCCATCGCTTTCACGGTTTCCACAAAATGATCTACGTCTTTGCA
>JACCED010870637.1_pt1 | contig 23924 bp, 23 predicted proteins | sample 7455021 | NCBI WGS metagenome assembly JACCED01 (sample SAMN15323456, study PRJNA562643) | freshwater metagenome | isolation source: river surface water | place: USA:Blue River Watershed | collected 2017-08-19
AATCAACGGCTTTTTCTTTTTTGCTCTACAAAAGATACACTCAAAGATACACTTTTTATTTGGTGTTTTGCTTAAAAAATAGGCAAAATGTTCAAGATTAGCACGTCCAAAAGCTGAGGACAAGTGCTTCAAACATCACTTTTTAAGCTGCTGCTTCAGAGCTAAAAGCGCAAAACACGCTCAGTGACGTTTTCAGATTTGTAGCTGTCTATGTACTCGTGGGACAAATTGGGTGTCTTCTCGCACTTCTGTGGGGGCTTCCGTTGGATGTTCACTTGTTACGCATCTGCTGTTTCAACGGCTCTACGAACATATTGATCGAAAAGCCGAGATTTAAGAAACTATGACTACTACAAGAACTAATCAGTTCTGGGGCTTGAACTAAGATGCTGATCAGCACTGTAGAAGTCAAAATTTACCGAAACCTACTGGACTCCAGACGAAATGCAAGGATGTAAATGAGTACAGATAGCTCAGTCGAGCAACAAAGCGTTCAGTTGTACGAAAAAGAAGTTCAGGAATTTTTGGCATCAAACCTGAATTTGCTGGGTATCAGTGGTCTTGAGCTAATTCAGACGGAGTATCCAGTCAAGTTCGGTCGAGATTCCGGACGCATCGACATCCTCGCTAAAGATAAAAATGGAACATATGTAGTCATTGAGGTGAAAAGAGGTGTTGCAGGACGCAGTGCTGTCGGGCAATTGCAAAGTTACATGGGAACCATCCATGAAGAGCACCCAAGTGCAAAGGTCAAAGGCTTGCTAGTTGCCATGGGACTGGACGATGCAGCTCGGTCAGCCATGCTAGTTACACAGGATCTTCAATTCTTTGAATTCAGAACCAGATTTGAATTTAAAGAGTATCAAATCACTAAACCAACAGTCGCAATTAAGATTTCTACAGAACAGGCTAAATTTCGTGAAGACTATTGGGAGAAGCTGGGTGGGACGATTGCTGATGAAGTAATCGATTGCTCAAATTGCAATGCAAAAACAAGGGTTGTTCACCTTGGGCAAATGAACTTGTGTGGAATGTGCGGAAAAAAATATCTGGGATAGTAAGTAACACATCTACTAATTCTTTAAATCAGGAAGCAAAAACTGATTAATCAAAAACACACAATAGAAAAGAACACAGATGAAAGAGCTAATAGTCATATCGATGGTCGCGCTGTTAACCATCTCATTTGTTGTATTTTTTGCCATGCCAAGTTTGAGCATTGGCAAAAAATTGAAACAGATCACAAGGAAGCTTGAAGAGACAAAGCCAAATACAAGTCCAAATGAAGTTCTTGCTTTGTTCAATGACGATAAGGAACTAAAAGCAATTTGGAGGGAGTATGCGAAGACTCTTCACTTACAACAAGAAGTTGTTGATGCTGAAATAAAACTAGCAGGGGTGTTTTCTACTGTTACTTCTGATGCGTACTTCAATTCGGAGTCTGTATTTGAAGGAAGAATCAACAGTGAGTTCTTTAAGCATTTGCCAGGCATTTTGACTGGGCTTGGGATTATTGGAACATTCGTTGGATTGATCTTTGGTTTACAAAGTTTTGCATCCATTCAACTGGGTGATCCACAAGACATTCAAAGAGGGCTAAAGGCTTTAATGGATGCAGTACGAGGTGCATTCGTTGTTTCAGCATCTGCAATTGTGGCAGCGATGGTTGTTACGTTCGTAGAAAAATTATTTGTGAAACAGTTGACATCACTCGTTCACGAGTTGGTTCAAGCAATTGATGCTTTATACGATGCAGGTGCTGGCGAAGATTACTTGGCGAGGTTGGTGAAAGCATCAGAAGAATCTGCAGCTCAAACAAAGATACTGAAAGATGCTTTAGTCAAAGAATTGGGTGATTTGTTGAGGGAGCTGACAGATGCACAAATAGCAGCTGCTACTAACAACGCCAACTCTATTCAAGCAAATATGCAGAACCAAGGACAAGAAATTGGAGCTGCAGTCAGTAAGAGCATCAATGAAGGACTGAAAGGTCCATTAGACAAAGTTGCCGACTTGGTTGCAACTGCAAGTGGTGAGCAAAGCAGCGCAGCAACAAAGATGCTGCAAGAAGTAATGACAAGTTTCAGCCAAAAACTGAATGATTTGTTTGGTGGGCAAATTTCAGAAATTAACAGGCTTAACCAAGAAGCAGCAACAAGCATCAAACAAGCAGTTGATGGCATACAAAACTTAGTAAATGCACTGCAGGATTCAGGTCAAAAAACTGCCGATGAAATGTCTCAGCGAATGTTGGATGCGATTGAAAGAATGGCTGCAAGACAAGATCAAATAAACGCACAATCTTCAGCGTTTGTCGAAGAGCTGAAGAAGATCATGGCAGAAGGTCAAACTCAAACGCAAGAAAAGTTGCTAGAGACTATGTCAGCGATGCAAGAGCAAATGCTCAAGATAAGTACGGCAATGACGGGCGCACAGAATGAGGTATTTGAAGGTAATAGGGTGCGTGAAAAGGAAATGTCAGATAGAGCATCATCAATGGTGAATGGAATGTCTGACAGCGTTAAGTCCGCTGTTGAAGAAATCTCAAAGGCATCAAAGACTATTGCAGATAGCGTTGATACGTTGGGTAGGACTACATCCTCGGCAATTGACCGAATGAATACAGGCGCACAGTTGATGGCTGTAGCAGCTGAAGACTTTACTAAAGCTGGTAATTCTGTTGGCAATGTACTTACTCAGTCTTCTGGATTGGTTGAAAAGATCAACTCAACATCAACGCATCTGTCAACGAGTGCTAACTCATTGCAAGACGCCCTGCAAGACTATCAAGCGCAAAGAAATAGTTTGGTATCAATGCTTAGCGAGTTCAAGCAAACAGTTGAGTTGGCTAAAAAAGATACGCAGCTAACTGGTGATGTTCTGGTACGACTAGAGAAAGCTACTGCGCAACTTGGGCAAGCAGAGACAGCGGCAGAGGAATATTTGGCTAATGTGACTAAAGTTCTTGCAGAAACACATGAAAGTTTCACGCGGGAAATGTCAAACTCAGTAGCAACTGCTAATAGAGATTTCCATCGAAATTTAAAAATTGCAATCGATTTATTGGCGACGACTATCGCAGACTTAGAAGCCTCATTAGGCAGCGTTATTGGCAGAAAAAACTAATGATCAGCTATGTCTAGTCAACGATATGTAAAGAGAAAGTCGAAAGAAGAAGGGGAAAAGCCATTTTGGATTTCCTTTTCTGACCTTATGACAGCATTGATGGTCATGTTTTTAGTCGTGATGGCTGTTGCATTGCTTGCTGTCACTTCACCAGCAAGCGCATTCGAGGAAAAAAAGAATGTTTGGGTCGATGAGCTTGAGGAAGTGCTGCGTAAAGATTTCCCCGGTGTTCACTATCAAAGAGATACAAGAACTATTGATTTTGGTTCGCAAGCAAACTTTAAATCTGGAACGTCGGAGTTCGATGGCGGAGAGAACGAAATCCGCATAAAGGAAGAAGCACTTAGAAAATTCATACCTGCACTACTTTCGCTTGCGAATAACAAATTGGGTCAAGATGTCGTAAAACAATTTGTTGTAGAAGGATACACAGACAAGCATGGAGACTATCTGTTCAATCTAAATCTGAGTCTGCAAAGGAGTCAGAAGCTATTGTGCATTTTGGGTGATGAGAGTGGGCAATTTACTTTGTCTCCCTCAAATAGAAAGCAAGTGAGAGACTTGTTTCTTGTCGGTGGATACTCATTCAACAACGAGAAATCTAATGATCTGGAGAGCCGGAGGATTGAAATTCGAATTGAATTTCTAGGTCCGAAAGACTCGCGAGCTACGCCACCTCAGTCGAATGTTGAGTTTGGAAAGTGCAGGCTTCCAAAATGAGTCAGATTGACGCCTTGAAGAATGCACTTACCCGTGCAAATGACATTGCGTTAACTAGAGATTTCTATCAGGTAGATCTTGAGCCTACAGTTCGTAAATTGAAGAATCAAGTCCGAAATGGGTCTAGCCCATTCGAGTCGATTGATCGAATTCAACAAGCTCTGAGTACTTATTTCGTTGAACAAAAAATCGGCGAGTTGCAACAGGCTCGCTATGCGGCATTTGGCGTGCACATTCCAATGTCATCAAACAACCAATCTGTTCTTGATGATCCTGTGGTGCTCGCTACATTCCTTGGAGACGAGCGAGGTGTTGGGCAGTGGCGGAGTAAGCCAGCATGGTTCAGACGTGCAATACAAGGCTTGGTCGTTAGCTATTTCACGTTTGATCCTAATGCAGCAGATGTTTCAGAGGTGAAAAAGCAGGGTTGGGAAACGCTGCGAAATTTCTTATATGAAAACATAAATGCAGCTGCCGAAGAAAACAATCCGGACTGGTTGCAATGTTGCATAGACCATAAATCACTTTTTTCCGATTCGCCGGGTAGGAGCTTCGCTCCAAAATTACTTGCTGGCGATAAAGACGAACTAAACAATGTTCTTGAACTCTTAAGAGCAAAAGAGTCATGGTTCCCTAGAGAGCTAGTTCTTGGGCAGGTTAAGTATGTTGTAGACACATATGACGCAGAGTCTTTTCAAGAGATGGTCGATCAATTGCTGAACATGCTGGAGGAGCACAGAACCATCTTAGATGATGGGTTGTGTCTGCTTATAAATCGATACGCAATATCTAAAAATCTACCAAGACATGATCGCCTCAAAGACTTGATTGTTTTGCGATGGGATAACCCATGGCTACAAGGATCGACAAAAAAATGGCATCCAAATGCAACTAAGGAGGCAAAAGATCTTGTAGCTGAATGGTTGACCGGTGAATTTATTGAGGCATTCTTCACAAAACTTGCAGAAGAAGCAGATAGCGATACACGCAGAATGGATTTCTGGATGACGTATCGAAAGCAGATGAATCACGTGAGATTCGCACTGGGGACAGACTTCTTGCGATCCACGGATCCAGATGTTGCATTTCTAAAAAATAAGATGCGAGGTCTCTACTCAAAGATTGTTGGTCGAGCAAAGAGCAATGCATTCATCATGTTTATGGGAGACGTAATAGCCGTAGAGTTTGGTGCAGCAAATAATGCTCTTTATCTTTACAGCACATCATCCGGCATGCCATTCGAATTAGGTCAAGATTTGCTTGAAACTGTAGATGGCAGAAATTCATTGAAATCAAAAAGATTGGGAGACAGTTACACCCATCAAGATGTTCAAGGTGGCTACACGTGCTGGGAGCAACGTATTGCAGATGAGCTTTACATCAACTTTGGTGTATCTAGCGACACTTGGATTCCTTCGAAGTTTGCAACCGCTAAGAAAATTGCAAACTCGTCAGGTGGCTCTACAGGTTTGTATGCAAGCACAGGGGGACTTTCAGGGGATAAATCGTCTGCACGAAGTGTTGAGGAAATACCAGTTTTTAAACAGCGAACTGCATCTGCAGCAAGCAATGTTCTAGTTGGTAGAACCTCATGGGCAGATTTGTTTGCCAAACCGTACACACTTGATCTCTTGATGGAAACAGCGAAGGTCTTTGACTTCAGGGTTGAGAACAACAAATCAATAGGTGGGGCAATTTGGGTGAGAGTTGACGGGGATAACCCAACTAGAAATCGAGTTCTTCGCCACTGGGGATTTCAGTACAAGGCGAATAAGGGTTGGTGGAGATGAAGACAATGTTCAAAATCTTCAAGAAAAAATTCAGTGAAATGAGTGTTGGGACTTGGGCGAGACAATTAGGACCTGAGGGGGTAACTCTCAATCAACTCGGCGAAGGTGAGACACTGCACCACGATTTGATTTCTGAAGTGATAGATCAACTTCAAGATTCTGAATACGGTCAATGGGTTGACAGTTCTTTCATTCTCACTTGGGATGAGATTTACACCCTGAAAAATGATCCAAATCTCGCAGATTTTTATGCGGTATTTGAGCTGCCAGCTACAACGCAACTGAGACCATCATTGTTGAGTCAAGGCTCTCTGACAGATGAAAACTTTCAAGTTGTCATTGGCAATTGGATCGATACAAATGGGGCTTCAGTCGAGGCGATTACAAATGGTGCTTTGCTGTTACATGATGAAAAAGTAGATTGTCTAACTTCAAATCAGTGGAGGCTGCTTAAGGAAGTTAAATCATTCGCAAAGCGAGAGAAAGCCGATCGTGATGATCTGAAGCACCGTTTGGCATGGGGGAAGATTCGCAAACTAGCAGTTGCGGCTGAGGCAAACTTAGATGCTTTTCTTTACGGTACCGTCGTACTAACGCCGGAAAAACTTGAGATTGGATTGCGCAAGTCAGAGGCTATTTCTGATGATGCGGTGATCGAGGTGGTTCCGTCGTTTGAAAATGCTCCAGAAAATTGGATTGAAAGATTTGATCAATCTACACAAGTTTTAGATCGATATGACATCGTCACTGATGATGGAATCATTCAAGTCGTCATTGAGCCTAAAGTCAAAACAGTGTTGCGTGAAATCAAGCGCATGCCTGGGCGTCTTGTCGCTGGATCAAGAGCTCAAGCGTTCTTGATAAATCCATTTGCCACACTTGGTGATGATGCGGTAGACGTGATTTCAGAAGAAAAATTTGTTGAAGCTTGTGAATCTGCCGGAATTCTTTTTGAAAGATTTTTTCCATACACAAAAAGAACATCAAATAAATTTGAAATAGGGTTACGAATAGAGGCTCCATCTATAAATGGAGACCCAATAGCCAACTTGGAATTGTTAAGCGATTCTGAGTTGGAAAGATTTCTGACATGTGCAAAAGAAGCGCTGAATAAAAATTATCAGCTCATCTTCTGGAATGGATATGAACTTGAAGTAAATCAAGACACTGCATCACATCTCAGCCTTTTGGAAGAGGCTCTCTTTGAGAGGCAGAACCCACAACCGTTAGTGAGTTATGAAGACGTACATGACTTAACACGCTACTCAAATCGCATCCTTGATATTGGTGTTGAAAAACCAATCCTCTCACCATACATTGCTAAATTAAAAAAAGAAGATGGATGGTTCCCTGAAAACTTGGTTCAATTTGTAACTTACACACCTGAAGGTCTTGATACAGAAAGCTCAGTTCCTGTGACGAGAGATTCAATATCGGTCATTAAGGCAGCAATAGACAGCGCAGAGAGCAGTGGCAACCAATCAATACGTATTTCTGGAATTGACTGTGAAATCCCAGTTGTAGATGCCAAGCGTATCGTCGAAACCTTTAATGATGTCTGGAAGGACATCGACAAAGGAACTTTCAACGGGGGAAATGACTTAAAGCCAAAGTCGATCCGACCAAAGCAAGAAAAAAAGACTCTATTGATGCACTCCAACATCGATAGCGTTGGTTATCGAGAGGTTCGCACACTTGCATTAACAAGCAACATGTTGGATGCAGAAATACCAAAGTCTAAAAGTGATTTGGTTACGTTGCTGCCGCATCAAATTGAAGGTGTTGCTAGATTGCAGCATCTTTTTAAGCTACAAGAACAGCACAACGTTCGTGGCGCTTTGCTTGCAGACGATATGGGCTTAGGAAAGACTTTTCAGCTGTTAACCCTAATGGCTTGGGTGCTGGAGAGCAATCCTCTTTCTGCGCCGATGTTGATAGTTGCACCTGTTTCGCTTCTTGAAAATTGGAAGGAAGAGGCTGAAAAGTTTTATCCCGGCGCTTTCAAAATAATGACAGCTTATGGTGATGCACTCAAACCACTTAGGCTCTCTCGAGATGAAATTGATACAAGACTGACTTCAGAAGATGGGCTCGTAAAGTTTTTACGCCCCGGTTGGGTTGGTCAGGCGAATGTGGTTTTGACAACCTATGAAACGTTGCGAGATCTAGAGTTTTCATTCGCTAATGTCTATTGGGCTTTGATGGTTTGCGATGAAGCTCAAAAGATAAAAAATCCAGCGGCAATGGTCACTAGGGCTGCATGGCGACAAAATGTTGGATTCCGCATTTCATGCACTGGAACTCCTGTTGAGAACACACTTGTAGATCTGTGGTCGCTTTTTGAGTTTTGCCAACCCGGTCTTCTTGGTGCCTTGAATGACTTCGGAAAGTTATATCGGCGACCAATTGAAATTGATGATCGTGATGAAGAAGGTAAGCAGCGCCTTGAAGAACTTCGATCACTCATTGAACCTCAAATGCTTAGACGTACGAAGCAGGACGTTGCAAAAAACTTGCCGAAAAAGATAATTGTTGATGACTGTCGACGACTTCAGATTTCGTCTGAGCAAAGAGCCTTTTATGCAAAAGCCTTAGATGACTTCAAAAGAAGAGATGAACCCGGCTTTCCTGCACCATTTAAGAATCATCTTGGGTTGCTTCAATACATTCGAGTGGTTTGCACTGATCCTCGTCGCTATGGACTTTCAGTCTTCAAGCCTGAACCGCTTGTGAAGTATAGAAAAGCATCTCCAAAGCTTGATTGGCTTTTAAATCAGCTGTTAGAAATCAAAAACAAGAATGAAAAGGCAATCGTTTTTTGTGAGTTCAGAAATGTCCAGTGTTTGTTACAGCACTACATCAAAGAGGTTTTTAATCTTCAAGCTGACATCATCAATGGCGATACAAGTGCATCCTCAAGTCATTCAGCTAGCCGCCAGAAACGAATCAAGGCATTCCAACAGAAGGATGGATTCAACGTCATCATTCTTTCACCAGTAGCAGTTGGATTCGGAGTCAACATTCAAGCCGCCAACCATGTGATTCACTATATGCGAACGTGGAATCCTGCCAAGGAGGATCAAGCAACTGATCGCTCATATCGAATTGGTCAAACTAAAGATGTTTACGTCTATTACCCAGTGATTTGCGGTGGAGATTTTGTTACGTTTGATGAAAGACTTGATCAACTCCTTGAAGCAAAACGATCTTTAGCTGGGGACGTTTTGAATGGGGCAGCAGATATAAGCTTTGCTGATTTCCCAATCGATCAAGTTGTTCCAGACGCATACAAAAATAACGTTGATGACAAGGTAAGCATAGACATGGCGTTGCAGATGGACTGGAGATTGTTTGAGGGGCTAGCTGCTGCTTTATGGAAAAAGCAAGGGTTCAATACTGTTTATTGCACACCTCCTTCTGGTGACAACGGCGTAGACGTAGTCGCTATTTCAGGTGACCGTGGAGTTCTTATTCAAACTAAGACCTCCAGTATTGATGGATACAAGCACGGTTGGGACACAGTTAAAGAGTTGATTGCGGGTCGTGCTTTTTATGAGGCGAAACATCCCGGGGTTGAATTCAAACTAGTTGGTCTAACGAATCAATACTTCAATAATCACGCAGAACAAAATGCAAAATTAAACAATGTTGTACTTGTTGATCAATCCGAGCTTGAAGTTTTGCTTTCTAGGTACTTAGTCGGGTTGTTGGAAGTTGAGAAATTCGTTTGGTCTTAATGATCAATAAAGTTCTTATGCTTCCTAAGATTGAGCTAACGAGTATTTTTCGGAGTTTTTATGTCATCAGCCCTTAATCACTTTCTCAAGACTGCAGGAGACAATGTTGATAGCCTGAGTCTCAGCGACGCTTCATGCTATGTCTTAGCAATTTCTAAATTTATGAAAAGCTATGTTCAGGAAAATAATGCTGGTATCGAACTGTCATCGCCTGATTTCATCGGATTGAGCGAGGAGAAAAAACTTAATGACTTTCTCGCTAAGCTAGTCGAAGTGTTTGCTAGTGCGAAGCCTTCTACATATTTATATAGCTCATGTCTAGTTGATAAGCATGAACTACAGGACTTCACGGACCAAAGTGTTGAAAATTATTCTCGACTTATTGAATCTTCCGAAATTCATAGCCGACAAGTGAAAGACTATCAACTTAAGTTGCACGAGAACCTCATGAAACTGGTTGGTAATTGAATGCTCAAACCGTCTTTAAGTTCGATTATTTTTCACGAGCTTGACGGATTGCCTGTTGCTGTTCTAGTTCAAGATTCGCTCGTTTCTGTCTTAGCTTGTAGCGTTCAACAGCTTTGTGAACGTCTTGATTCGTGAAGTGAGGTCTGTTCTTGATGCGAGTGATTTTGTTCGTCAAGTAACGAACCATGCGCTCGTGCTGTAAGTCGTAGGGAACAGCGTTGACAGTCTGTTGTTCATCTAGCTTGATGTGACTGACTGAGATAACGTTCTTTTCCCCATACTGCTTCTCAAGCATCAGTCGTGCTTGTGAAGCTGATTCAGCGTCAATCATTGTTCTAGCTTGATTGCCTTTGACTCTAACAGTAGCTATAAACTTGTTAAGAGGACTGATGACTTCATTGATTCGCATGAAGTATTTATGAGAAATTCATTGGGAGTGAAAATGCACCAAAAAATAGAAACTTATATGAAGCTCCTTGCGTCTATGGCGATACTGTGCAGTGCGCTGTACGAATTCATGTATTTTCAAGGATTTGGATTAAGTATTAGAGATGTTCCAATTAATACAACAGACCTTGTAAAAGGATGGGCTGAATGGGGGGCATATGGAGGTGGAATTTTATTTGGCATATTCGTTAATGAACTATTACTCTCAAGAATTGAAGGGTGGAAGACAGAAGGTGAAATAATTTCATCATCTTCAAATCCACAACAAACAAAAAAAATAAGAGAGTCTCCATATAAATTAATATTTTGGACTGGTATCTTGCTATTTGTTGGATTCTTGGTGATTGGCGAAGCTGCAGCAGTGCCAACAATGTTAGGTTTTATAGTTGTAATCGCCACTTTCTTGAAGTGGTTGCTTATAGGGAGTCCATATGAGTCTTTTCTTTATGAACAAAGGATTTCAATATTCATTGTTGCGAACATAGGATTCGCAGTACTTGGGTTTTCTAATGGGGTTAATGCGATGAATTCAGATTTTTCTCAAGAAGCTCCAACGATGAAAGTAGACAATGATGAGACTGTGAAGGTTATAAGAATATTTGACCAATGGACACTAGTAAAGACAGAAAGTAAAGAGTTCGGTTGGGTAAATAACCAATCAAATAAAGTCATTAAATTTAATACTGATAGATATCAATTCATAGGATTAGCTTGCTATCTGAAGAAAAATTATGAGTTTGCAAAGTTTATTGGTTTTACCCATTGCAAATATACTTACAACTTGAATGTGAAGTAAAATCGAAAAATAAACTATTTCCCATATAAAAATCATGGCACGTACAGCAAACACACAAGCACAAATCGTCAAGTTGATGAAGCAACTTGAAGCACTCAAAAAGAAAGAAAGTGCTGTCAATTCAAAGAAGCAAGAGAAAGCGCTTGCTCAAATCGTGAAGCTAGCAAAAGAGAACGCTATCTCTGCGAAAGACATTGAAGCAGCGATGGGTTCTTCTAAGGCAAAGAAAGCTACGAAGGCTAAAGCAACAGCTAAGAAATCTGGCTTGAAAGGTAAGCCAGTTGCGCCTAAGTATCAGAACCCAACTAACCACGCTGAAACATGGAGTGGTCGTGGCATCGCACCTAAGTGGATTCAAGCACTGAAGGCTGAAGGCAAGTTGGACTCAGCACTGATTCAGCAAGCAGTAGTTACGTCAGCAGCACCTACAGAACAAGCACCACACTAAGCTCTGATTGATCCAATAAGAACAAAGCCCATGACAGAGCTGTTGTGGGCTTTTGTTTTTGTATGATGGTTGTCATCTTGAGTTGAAAGAAGTAGAACCATGCGTTATCTATATCTTGTGATTGCTGCAGTTTTTCTAGTAGGTTGTGCAACGAGTGGCACACAAATGCAAGCTGACTGTGAAGAAAAATACAAAGATTTCACAGAAATCTATCAATGTACGTACGACTCAATAGTTGCTAAAAATCCAAAGATTCTTAAGGATCCAATGGCAAAGCTCTACATGCTGAGAGGTGAGCAACTTGCTTTGGCTGTCACACGACAACAAATGAGCAGTCTTGATGCAAAAGTTGAATGGCAAAAGCAATTTCTTGAAATGAAGCGTATGAAAGAACAAGAGGTTGGTTTGGCACTTCAAGCTATTTCAGCGATGCCTCAACCACAACCTCAGACTGTTCAACCACAAATCAACATGCCTAGAGTTGGACCATCTGCGATTTGCACGAGCAACAAAATTGGTGCATCTGTCTACACAACTTGCCAATAACGTGAACATGTGTAGCAAACATAGAGTTTACTCATTGCAGTACTGTCACATCAATTAAGTATCGGTAACGAATGATATGCAAATAATTTTTTTGATATTTATTTTTATAGTAATTCCTTGGCTTATTTACGTTATTGTTAAATCATCTTTGGAGTCGCGAAGGAAAGAAAAGGCTGAAGAGGAAAGACGAATTGCCCATCTCAAAAATCCACGCCTAAAATATATTGAACTAATTAATGGGAGGCATGGATTTGTTAAGCTAATGAATAGAAGGAGTCAAAATTACTTTGCTAGAGGTGGCATTGCTATAGAAGATTTTAAGAAAAATTTCAAAACTCCATACTTAGATGCATTTAATAAAACAGAAAGAGAAATAAGCATAGGTAATGATATCAATGAGGTTGATAAAACAGAATTGATGGAGTTGTTAAAGTCAGTCTTTATGTTAGCTCTTCAAAGAGAGGGCGTTGAAAAAGAGCAATTTGATTTAAATCGTAAAAAATTTATAGAAAATGAAGAGCGTAAGAAAATAATGCTTAAAAGTAAGCATTTGCATAGAAGAAGAATTATTGAGAAGTTATCTGGTTCAAATAGTTTTGTTTTGTTGGATTCGACAAGTAATTTAATTTCCCATCAGAATTTTTCATTTAAATTCATTTTCAAATCAAATATTTGGGAAAATAATGATGGAACTTACGTGATTAGTGGGGGGGATACATATGACGAAGGCGTGGTCAATTTGTTTCAACTTCTTGCTGCGTTAAAGAAATCAAAGAAAATTAAAAAGATAGATAACTTACGAGATCCTAGAACTGTTTAAAGCTAAAGCCCACGACTCTTACATCGTGGGCTTTTTTCGTCTGTAAGAATCACTTCTTGAATCGTGCTTTCACAAGCTCACTTGTCACTTCAATCTGTGAGTCAAGCTCTCCACTCAAAACAGCTTCATTGAGCTTCGTGAGCACTGTGATGAGTTCGTCTGCGTTTGCGACTTCTACTGAGTTCTTGTCGCCCTTAGCACTGAGAGCTACAACTTTGTTTCCATAGCGCACTTGAACACAGACTTTGTTGTTCGCAACGAACCACCATTCTTTTGGTTTCTTGTTGACTTCTACTGTCTGCAAGATTCCGTTCTCATCACGCACATTGCGTTGACGCTTCACACTGAACGTTTCGTTGTTACGAAAGGCATGTGCCATCTGAATCTGTTCTTGTAGTTTCTGACTGACTCGTTGGCGACGAAATTGAATTGGGTCGTTGATGTTTTGACGCTTAGCTGTAACCAACTTCAAAGACGAAAGAATCTGACTCATTTGAAAACTCCTTATATGTGAATGAGAAGTTTCAGTTTGCTACCTAGATTCGCAAATTCCTATCCTCAACGCTTGGATTCATCTCTGAATCCATTGGTTATGGCTAGAAATTGGATGGGATCAGTCTGTGTTGTTCTAAATGGAACAAAAAACGAGTAAAAAAAAGAAGAAGGAGCTGAGATAGCAAGAAGACAACAAGCAACAAGCAACAAGCAACAAGCAACAAGCAGCCAACACGGGCTCCTTTCTGACTGCTATTACTATAAGTATGTGACTTTTTATTTTCTGTGCTGTTTTTCTTGCTAAATAGATATGTGACTATGCAAAACACATATGTGACTATTTATAAAGGAAATTCAAATGATACTAATAACTATTGACCCAATCGTTCTACAAACACTAGAAAAACACTATCCAAATTCAAACGCAAAAAAGGTATTGAATAAATACATCAAGCTACTAACTGATCAAATCTCGCATTCGTGTGCTATGGGGCGCGATACTTGGCAAGTTTCAAAGGGCTTGTACAGCATGTCGCTGTATAAGCAAGCAAATAAAGGGGGGCAAATTGGAGAGAAAAAGATTCGCCTTCACAAGTGGCTTGAACTTAACAATCTTGAGCTTGTGAAGAAAGTCATAGTTGGCTCAAATCTCTCTAAGTTACTTTCAGTTGTCAAACCAACACAACTAATTACGATTACAGAAATCACGACACAGTACGTTTCAGTGAACGAAGACATCACAGAGGAATTACAAACTATTCTTAATGACGAAAATAAATCAAACCTAGATCTATTCAATTATCTATATCCCGAACTTACAGACTCAACTGATACAGCAGCATTTGAGTTGTTTGACAAAGTAGATGTTGATATTCGTTCGCTGACTTATTACTTGGTGTGGTTGGAAAACGAAGCACGCTACTTGAGCAAAAGTCAATTTGCACAGTACAAGTATCAAGCTGACACGATTTTAAGAATTGCAAAACACACAAATGGCGTGTTCTATCAACGCAAGAAAGATAGTCCATTTGGACGTCACTACTACAGTGGCATCAGTGTGCAGAGCGTGAACAAAGAGTTGCGTAAAGCGATGCTTGGTAATTCTTGGGAGTACGACATACGTGCGTGTGCATTTGCTTGGAAGATGGGCTTTGCTCGTGAGTGTCACGAAGCATTGAACTTGACTGAGCCATTGTCCAAAGTCTTTCAAGAAACAATCTTGTACCTTGAGCATAGAGATGAGTTCATGGGTTTGATTAAGTCAGCAACGTTTCATCACGACACTGATGTCAAACGAGAAGATCAATCTAAGTTGATCAAACGTGCAGTGACAGCAATTGGGTTTGGTGCTCGTCTTAATCGTCATGCATGGCGAACTAAGAATGGCAATGATTGGGAGCGCACTGCGATCTACGACATCATTCGCAACAAAGAGGAGTGTGAACGTTTTATTAATTGCACTGTCATGCGAAAGTTCGTGCATGAGCAAAATCTGCTTGATGACTTCTTGTACGACTTTATGAAAGCAAATGATGCTGTCATTCTCAAAGACCCTCAAGTGCAAACGCAGAGTGGACGTGTATCAAAAGCAAAAGTCATTGCTTACTTGTTTCAGCATGGGGAGACTCAAGTCATGGATATCGTTGAAGCTGAGATGAAGCGACTTGGACGCACTGTCATGGCGAGAATTCACGATGCAATCATCGTCAAGCAAAGGCTAGGAGTTGATAACAAGTCTGAGATTGAATTCAAGATGCGTGAGATGACTGACAATCAGTATTGGAAACTGACTGCGAAAATGATTGAAGCCTACAACAGACCCATGTGCCTAGATAAAGCAGAGATTCAAGCGCACAGAGAACGCATCAGAAAAGAAGAAGCTCACGCAAAGTCTATGGCTGAGCATGGACTACTGATTCGTGCACTTGAGTAGGGTGCGTAGATGCTTGATTTATGTTGCGCAATCATGGTGAGAGAATTTGACGATATTCACTCTTGCTTTTTTTATGTTCTTTAAGGCTAAGTAAGCGTTTTATTTCTTTCAAAGTTAAATCTTTCAGAAATACTTTTGTGATCGTTATTTGATGTAGTTCATCCCCGTTTTCATTCTTTGTTTTTTCAATAATCCCCTCCATGCGCATTGCTATGCTACATAGAGCATTACCTTCTAAGGATTTAATTCTATTAAATAATTCAGTGGGGAGATTGATATTAACCATTCCAATTTCTTCATATACAAATATGCAGCCAATTGTAAATGGATCTGCTGAATCTTCATATTTATATATATTAAAAGAGCAAACTTCATCGTAAATGGTATTCGGACCATTTAAATATAAAGCTCCTGCGCCTGTTATTTTTTCATTTGAGTTGACTCTCATGGCACTTCCATGAAGTGTTACAGTGGCTTTTAATTTGCCAAATTTAATATATCTTTTTAACCAAATTCCATTGAGCAAGAATTTTAAAAAATCTCTTGTTAGTAATAAGGTCATTGTGATGGTGACAATTAACCCATAATAAAAAGTGTGAAATGGTTTTGTTTGTGCGTTGTCAATGGTGGATTTTAGGCAGCTCATGTAATTGTCATAAAATCCGTACATAAGATCGCAAAAAACCATTCTTATTGCATTGTTTTGAGTTAGTTCAATGTAGCGTTGAGAAGAACCATTGCATACTAAATCGCTTATTGCTTCATCAAAATCATGGCTATTGGTTGGTTTAAAGTTAAGCTCTGATTCATTAATTTTTTCGCTATAGACCAAATTTCCCTTGCCCATTTTTTGGGAGAAGTATTGATCTTCATAACTAGCTACAGATTTCCTTGAGCAATTAAATAACTTTTTCGTAATATGACTGCTGTAGTAAATATCTTTTCCGTCTCTTTTAATCTTCCTTTGAGTAGTTAAACTCTCTAGTGATTGAGTGTCAATCAATTCGTTGTTAGTGCTTTCATGGTTTGAGTCAAAATAAAAAGAAATACCACTTTCAGAGTTTGTGCTGAACAAAGTCCAACTATAAATGTTGGTGGCATATATGCTGCATAAAATGCTAAAGGCTATTTTAATAATATTCATTAATTATTAGATTGGTGTTTTAAGAATGACAAGCTGTGTGTATTTTACAATGAATCTTATCTTTCTTAGATGTGTAGATGGCTTAGTACTCGCTAGTCAGCATGATGACCCAATGCTCACCATCAAACTGACAGTACAGCTTGATTTCACTCAATGGAAAGTCTGTGTACTCAATCTTTTGACGAGCGTACACATTGTCATTTCCATCATCAATCACAAGCTCAGCACTTGAGGCTTTGACTGTGAGACGAGCCACACAGAAGTAGTCGTTGAAGTACATGGGCAGATGTGACGCAATCGCATCCATCAACCAAAAACACTTTGCTTGTTCAGCTAGAAACTTAGTTCCATCAGTCAACAAGTGACACTGATTGAACTGATAGTACTTTTCAGTACCAATGAATTGACTAAGTTCAGTTTGAAGGTTTTGTGTTGAGTTCATTACTCAACTTTGAACCCATTACAAGCGATTTCCTAGTCCAACTTATTCAAGCCGTTGTATGAGGTAGACGGAACTTAATATGAGGCTCTAAAATTGAGTAGAGATATTTTTAGGGGATTTCAAATGAAACGATATTTGTGCTCACTTGTGTTGGTCGTAAAAGCAATTTCATCGTTTGCTGGTTCATTCGAGCAGTTGCCGACGAGAGATGGGGTCAAACTTCCGTTCTTGTATGAGAAGTCAGAGCAACCCAAAGCAGTTGTTGTCTTGTTTCAAGGTGGTGGTGGCAGCATTGGTGTCAATGGTTCAAAGGAAAAAGGTTGGATACAACGAGACAAAGCGTTTTTGTCAGGTGGTGCATCAAGGTTCAGCAAAAACGGATTGACAGTTGCTGTAGTCGATGCTCCCTCAGACCGTAGTGATTTGAATGGTGGATTTCGCAATTCACAAGAACACAATCAAGACATTAAAAAGCTAGTCGAGTTCTTAAAGACAGACAACCCGAATTTGCCTGTCTGGCTGATTGGAACAAGCAATGGTTCCTTGACGGCTACTGGAGCTTCGATAGCTTTAAGTGAGACACCTGTTGCTGGAATTGTTTTGACTTCAACAGTTACAGAGGAACATGGATGGTCGATGGGGCAGAAGTTCATTCATCCCGTTTACCGTGCTGACTTGACCAAAGTTACAGTGCCCGTGCTCATCGTTCATCACAAACTTGACCGCTGTAAGCACTCTTTATATCAACCAGTTGAAGCACTCGCTAAAGCGTTTCCTAACTCAAAGAAAGTTGAGTTGATATCAGTTGAAGGTGGCTCAGATAACAGTGATCCCTGTAACGGTGGCTATCACCAGTTTTTAGGGCAAGAACAAGAAGTCACTGACATGATTTCAAAATGGATTCTTGCCAACTAAAATTTTTGTAGAGTGAAATGGTAGGAATGGCGAAATCGTGTTGCTGTCTATTTCAGCAACCATAGTTAGGAATGAATTAAAGACGCCACACAGACGCTATTTCACTCGTATACGGACCATATACGGAAGCGCACAGAGGTCGTTTCTAGCTTGGATTAAACGAGTCTCATACAAAAGGTGAAACTTTCTATTTGCCTTCAGTTGTTCCATTTTGAACAACTTATTTGTCTGTCATGTTGTTCACGAATTCAGACCTCTTAAATCCAAGCGCAAGCGATTTTCTTGGGCTAGACATGTTAGATTAACAGTTCAGAACTGATGCTCTTAAATCCACGATTTGCTAAAAAATATATGGTATCTGTACAAGTCATTGGTTATGAGCTAACCATTTGATTTCATTGAGAAAAAATTTTGGCAGTAAAAGGCTTGTCCTTTTTTACCAAAGGTAAGAGACTAATTCTTCAACTATTCATTGGTTTTGAAGGAATTAGAAAATGTCGCAAGCTAAAGTGCTTTCAGAAAAAGAACTGAAACGAGTCTTAAAAGTTATTGAGTCAAAGCGTCACCCAAGTCGCAATCGCTGCTTATTTCTGATGACTCATCTGTGTGGGACTCGTATCAAAGAGACCTGTTCAGTTTTGCTAAAAGATGTACTGAATGACGATGGGTCTATCAAGTCTCAGATTCGTCTGACGAGCGAGCAGACGAAGGGGGCGAAGGGGAGAGTAGTCTATGTGTCTGAGCGTATGCAGCAAGAGATTGAGTTGTATCTCAAGACTCGTTTCAAACTTCAGAACTTAAAAGCTGTCACTTTGACAGATACCAATCGTGCTTTGTTCCCAAATCAGAAGAATCCAACTCGTGGATTCAGCGCAAACACAGCTACACAAGCTGTGAACTCTTGGTACAAAGAGGCAAAGATTGATGGTGCGTCAAGTCACAGTGGTCGTCGTGGCTTCATTACTAACTTGGCGAACAAGGGTGTTCACGTTCGCATCTTGCAAGAGTTAGCTTCGCATTCATCAATCGCAGTGACGCAGAAGTACATTGACGTGAATCAAGACAAGCTGCGTACTGCTGTTGAGATGCTTTAGACATTAACTCCACACAGCTTTATCAATTTATCGTAAAGTTCATTGCGTGCGTTATTAAATTCACACAATTTCTCTGTGTATTGATCTGGTGTTGCGAGAACGAGATCGGTGTTGTAGGAATTCATGTCAATAACTATTCGACTAACTTTTTCTTCTTTTAATTTTGTTTCAATTAAAAGAAACATTGAATTATCAAATGCTAAATTGGCAAATAATATGTCTTTACTGTCAACGTTTATAAACGTATCAATAACATTGAATGGATAATCAATAAGGTAGAAGAAGTAAAGCAATTTTATTTCCAATGGAAAAGTTTCTACAACTTCACGCTCTTTATATCGATCAATTCCAAAATGACCGTGTGATTTGTCGCGAAAGCACATTAATCCGATCTTTTGATTGGAGCGAAATTCACCTTCTTCATTCCCTAAGCAATATAACTTGTTCGGGGTGCATATAGTTTTAGTCATTTATTATTCCATTTTCTTAAATAAAAGTAGTGATGCAGAAGTACATTGACATGAATCAAGACAAGCTGCGTACTGCTGTTGAGATTCTTTAATTTTTATCACTCATCCCACGCTGAAGAGCTGCAAGTGGTCTTGAGAGTCATCCACTGAATCATTTCTTTATGAGGCTTGTTCTTCGGAATGCTATCCAATGCGTCAGCCATTGATTTGTAAATTGTGAACTTTTCAAAGAAAACATCACGACTAAATTCTGACTTGGCAGCAAAGTGAACTTTATTGCGTGGTACTGTTTTTCCAATTAAGAATGAATCTCCAAAAACCATTCTGTCGTTGAATCCAATACGATTCACGAAATCAAAGTCTCGTGCATCATCTTGAATAAAGATATGAGAAGATGCGCCTTCTCCGCTTGTAATATTTACAAGCGTCCCATCTGCAAGCTTGAGATTGCTGTGGTGTACTAGGCGGCACAAACCACTTGGAATATCTTCGTGTGTGAATTCATTCATTAAGAACCAACCACTTACTCGCTTGCCCAAGCCATCTTCCTCTGCTTTTTTGCAGTTGATATGACAATTACCTTTTTTATTTTCTTTGTAGAACTTGTCATCGTTCTTTACAACGATTGGGGTGTATTTGCTTGTTACATCAATAAATTTCTTATAGCTTGTTACTGCTAATGTTTTGTTTAATACGTTATTCCAACCTTCGTTAGTGTCTACTACGTCTTTTGCGATTGTCATGTTACTCATTTTGAATTCCTTTAAGTTAATAGATTCACTGATTTAATTCAGTAAACGTATGGTATTTCAAAGGCGACTTTTCGTCACTTAATCAGTTTTTCAATTTAATTGACTGTTAGCAATAATCAATGAAATTATTGCTAACAACCTATTGCTTTGAAAGGGTGTTGTTGATAACCTATAGACATGACTGCTAATCAACCAATCAAAAGAGCCCTTCACTTTGAAACAAAGAGCTATCCACGCTTTGGTCGTGGTGTGTACTCAGATGCGAATCCACCAATCACTGTCAAACAAAGTCCCTTTTTTTGGTGGTTCATGTACTTGCGATTGAACAGTGACTATCAAGAGACTGCGAAGAACAATGGTGTTGGTAAGTTCAGTGACATGTTCAAAGACTTTGGTGATGTAACTAATATTGACTTCAAGTCTTGGTGGCGTGACCATTCCCATTTATTTGCTGAAGAGGCAAGTAAATACAAGCTCAAACTTGCTGAAACAGAAAATGATTTAGCACCCTTCAATAGCACTGAAGTGGTGAACGTTGTTGTGCCCTTGACGTGGAATCAAAAGTCTTTGAAAAAGCATTTTTCAATGCTTCTAGATAAATTGAAGGTTGAAAAGGGGCAACGTGGACCAAAAGTTGGTAGCGACACTGCGAAATACAGCTTAGGTCGTCGTTGGAATTGTGGGGCTATGGAGACTGCTTATAAGGTCTATGTAGCTAGACAAGCTCACATGGAGAAAGGCGCTAAAGAAACTAAGAAGGTGCAGCACAAAGGGGAAGTCAGCGCAAAGTTCAAGGTGGCTTGGGCTGATATCGCAGACATGGCAAAGGTCATCGTCTCAAATAAAGATAGCGAGGGCATGGCAAGGCACAAGACTGAGGTAAGACGACTTCAAACCATCCTTGCGACAAGGTATTACAAGAATGCTCTAGCTTTTATCCAATCGTCTGCAACAAAGAGTTTTCCATCATCTGAATCGGATTAATGCTAACAGTCATTTAGTTTGAAATGATTGGTAGGTGTACAATAAATCGCTTCTTCTATAGAATTGAGTTTGAATCAATAAAGATTCAATTTAATTAAAGAAGAGGTGATTTATGGAAAAGTTATTGCGTGTTAAAGATATCGTGCGTGACAGCAAGAGTGGCAAAGTTAATTATTTGCCCATCTCAAAAGCTGCATGGTGGAAGGGCGTTTCTGAGGGGAAATTTCCTCAGCCCATAAAACTTGGTCCAAAGACAACTTGTTGGCGTGAGTCAGAAATTTTGGCTCTTATTAATAATGTCTGAGGAGCTAAGTATGAGTATTAATTCTGAGAATGTTCTAAATAGAACAAATAGTGAATTTGATTCAAATTTAGGTCAAATTCGTGTTTTAGAAGCTGAAAGTGGCTTGGTTATCAATCATCACGTTACTAAGCGTGAGCGTTTTTATAGTGAATATTCAAATTTCGTTGTAAAGACTGCTCAATCAACAGTTGAGATGTGTCGTGTCGTTTATGAAGCTAAGAATGAGCTTTCTAGCTCTGAGTATTCAGAGTTTCTGAAAGACATTGGTCACAAGAGTGAGACTTCTACGATTCGCAAATATCTTGCGATTGGCTCACAGTACGACAAGTTGATTCAGTACACGAATTTGTTACCCAATTCGTGGACGAGCATCTACACAATCACTCAGCTTTCGTCAGATACGTTTGATGCACTTGCTGCGACAGACACAGACATGTCAAAGATGAGTGGAAAAGAAATCAAGAGCCTTCTTGATATGAGTAAGTCAACGTCATCTAAGACTAGTGCTTCAAGTTCTAGCTCTAGTGTGAAGAGTTCAGTTGCAGCTAGTCAGTCTGTTGCTACGAGTGCTACACAGCCTTCAGATGAAGTTGAATCAACTAATGAGCAATCTGAAGTCTCTGCGTTAGATGCTCAAAACAACGTCTTAGCTTCGCTTAGCAACTCTGTTGAAGTTGTTTCGTCAAATGGCACGTATGAAGTGTTGTTGCGTTTCAAGTCAAAGCCATCTGATGAGATGTGGTGGACTGTGACGGAAGCGATTTATGAAATCGTTGACGATGGTGGTCTAAATGTAGAAGTCATTGAGACACGTCCTCCATTTGCGGAGGTGTTGCAATAATGTTTGTAATGAGTAAATGAATCAAGAGGCAAGATTCATTTACTCATTTTCTTCTTCGTAGAAGTTTTCTTGGCGGCTGTTTTAGCTGCCTTTTTTACTGGTGCTGTCTTGTTGGTTTCTGCGGCTACTTCAGCCGTTTTCTGATTGCTATCAACGCCAAAGCAGTAGTCAGCCCATGCTTGCATCAGTTCAATGCGTTTCTCAAAGTAGTCACCACGTTGATACGCAGCTTCAGTTTGGTCTTTGAGTGAGTGAGCAAGTGCTTGTTCGCAGACTTCTCGTGGGAACTTTGCTTTTTCAGCAGCCCAATCTCTGAATGTTGACCTAAAGCCATGAACAGTTAAGTCTTTGCATCCTTCTTTTCGTTGAAGGTAGTTAAGCATGGTCATGTTTGAGATGGACTTGGTTGTGTTTCTGCCATAGAACACATAGTCACTAGCTTTTGAATCCATCCTGCTAAGTCGTTGATGCACTTGAGTTGAAAGTGGGACACGATGCTCAATGCCACGCTTCATTCTGTCTTTGGGGATGATCCAAATTTTCTTGTCTAGATTGATTTCACTCCAAGTCGCCTCAGTAGTTTCAGATGTTCTTGTTGCAGTGAGAATGCAGATGATGAGTGAACGTGCTGATACTGATGGATCATCTTTGATTGACTTAATAAAGTTGGGCACATCGTCATAGTGCATAGCCTTGTGATGTTCTACTAGCTGACGCTTGTTTATGAGTGGAAGTAGGGGTTGTAAGTTGTCTTTATATGCTGCAGCGTTTGCAGTAGTTCTGTAGCCCTTTGCTATTGCCCAACCAAGTATTTTTTCAATGCGCCCACGAACACGTGTTGCTGTCTCATTTTTTGTTGTCCATATAGGCAACAAGATTTCTAGAACTTGGTCTTTTGTGACTTCGCTAACTGCAACGTTGCCAATGATTGGCTCTGCGTATTGCTCAAGCGTGTTTTCCCACTGCTGAGCGTGTTTTTCGTTTGTCCATGTCGCTTCGTTTAGCTCAATGTACTTTTTGGCTGCTGCCTTAAATGTGATGGAGCTAGCCTTAGCTTGCTGAAGCGCCTTCTTATCTTTGTCTCGTTCTTCTTTGGGGTTCTTGCCTTCAGCAACCATCTTGCGACACTCTCTAAGTCGTTCACGTGCTTCTGCGAGAGAGAAGTCATTTAATGAACCAAGCCCAATTGAGTATTTGCCTTGTGCGCCCCAACGATAAATCCAACTCTTGTTGAGGCTGTCACCATCTTTAGATTTCTGTACTTTGAGATAAAGTCCACCCCCATCAGCATGCATGCCAATCTTCGTTATTGACTTGATTTTTAGTGCGTTTAATTTGCTCATTTTGGGGTTAAAAATGACGTTAAAAGATACACTATAAGATACACTATTTCTAAAAATGAGTCAATTCACATTTGGACTAAAAAAGACAAATAAATCACTAAGTCATTGAATTATAAGGATAAAAATATACAATTTGGACAATAAAAGACATGTAAAAACATACAGTAATAATGACTCCGTTTCCGCCAGCTATCAAGCAAAAACGCCCCTCTTGGGGCGTTTTTCATTGACACATGCCCATGTTCGCCAGATACGGCAGACCACCCCTATCCTGCGGCTGTAGTCGACGCCAATTTAAAAGTTCAAAAG
>JACCED010819278.1_pt1 | contig 23923 bp, 20 predicted proteins | sample 7455021 | NCBI WGS metagenome assembly JACCED01 (sample SAMN15323456, study PRJNA562643) | freshwater metagenome | isolation source: river surface water | place: USA:Blue River Watershed | collected 2017-08-19
AGTTTCGCTCAAGAATTAAAAAATCCAGTGATTGCCAAAGGTGATTTGGTAAAAATCATTGAAGATGTAACAAAGAAATTTGCTCTTGGTCCTCTGACCTCGAATTTCTTTGCTTCAATTGTTCGCAACAGAAGATTAAACCTCTTCCCAGAAATTTACGAAGAATTTTCTCGCATCGTAAAATTGCAAAAAAACATCTTAGAAGTAGAGGTAATAACTGCTTCTAAAGCAAACCAAGATCAATTAGAAAAAATCAAAACTCTGATTGAAAAAAAATATCCGACCAAAAAAGTTGCTCTAAAAGAAATCGTGAATGAATCAATTCTCGGTGGCTTTCAGGTCAAAATCGGTTCTGAAGTTATTGACGCTAGTTTAAAAAATAAGCTTGCATCAATAGGTAAAGAGTGCCTCGCGGCCGCTAATTAGTCTTAATAATTAACAAATAAAAACATGGAATTTAAAGTCGAAGAATTTTCCAATATTCTGCAAAAAACCATTGAGAACTTCCAAAGCTCTGCAGAGCTTTCAGAAGTTGGACAAGTAATTAAAGTTGGTGATGGAATCGCTAAAGTTTATGGCCTTGATAATGTTCAAGCTGGAGAATTAGTTGAGTTTGAGTCTGGCGTTAAAGGCATGGCCCTTAACCTTGAATCAGACAATGTTGGTATCGTAATTTTTGGCGATTCACAAACTATTAAAGAAGGTTCAAGCGTTAAAAGAACTGGCAAAATCGTTGAAGTTCCAGTTGGAAAAGCTTTGCTTGGACGTGTTGTTGATGCTTTAGGCAATCCAATCGACGGAAAAGGCGCTTTAGAAAATGTTGAAATGCGTCGCGTTGAAATTAAAGCTCCAGGAATTATTGCCCGCCAATCAGTTGGTGAGCCAATGCAAACTGGAATTAAAGCAATCGACAGCTTAATTCCAATCGGTCGTGGTCAACGCGAGTTGATCATTGGAGATCGTCAAACTGGTAAAACAGCTATTGTTCTTGATACATTCATCAATCAAGCCAAAGCCCACGAAGAAGGCGACGAAAAGAAAAAACTTTACTGTATCTACGTTGCAATTGGTCAAAAACGCTCAACCGTAGCTCAAATCGTTAAAACTTTAGAAGATGCTGGTGCAATGAAATATTCGGTTGTGGTTTCTGCAACTGCTTCAGAAGCTGCTGCGCTACAATTCTTTGCTCCATATACTGGTTGCACAATTGGCGAATTCTTCCGCGACAACGGAATGCACGCTTTAGTTGCTTATGACGATCTAAGTAAACACGCGGTTTCTTACCGCGAAATGTCACTTCTACTTCGCCGCCCACCAGGACGCGAAGCTTACCCTGGAGACGTTTTCTACGTTCATTCACGTTTGCTTGAACGTGCTGCCAAAATGTCAGATGAAATGGGTGGTGGTTCTTTAACCGCGCTTCCAATCATTGAAACTCAAGCTGGCGACGTTTCTGCTTACATTCCAACTAACGTAATTTCGATTACTGACGGACAAATTTTCTTAGAAACCGAGCTTTTCTACAAAGGTATTAAACCAGCGGTTAACGTTGGTTTGTCAGTGTCTCGCGTAGGTTCCGCAGCTCAAACTAAAGCGATGAAACAAGTTGCTGGAAGCATCAAGTTAGACTTGGCGCAATTTCGCGAACTTGAAGCTTTTGCTCAATTTGGCTCTGACCTTGATGCAGCAACTCAAAAATTGCTTGATAAAGGTCGTAAATTAACCGAATTGTTGAAACAAAATCAATATTCTCCAATGGGCTTTGAAGAGCAAGTTGCTTCAATTTACGTTGGTGTAAAAGGTTATCTAGATCGAGTTCCTGCTAATGATGTTGTTAAATTTGAGAAAGAATTTTTACGCAAATTGCATAATTCTTACCCAGAAATTTTGTCTTCAATCAAGCAAGAGCAAAAAATTAACGATAGCAACGAATTAGCATTGAAAAAAGCGATTGAAGACTTCCTTCAAGTTTTCCTAAATCATGGTAAGAACTAAGTTTCATGGCGAATCTAAAAACTCTTAAAACCAGAATTAAGTCGGTTAAATCGACGCAAAAAATGACCAAAGCCATGAAAATGGTTGCGGCATCGCGTTTGAAAAAAGCTAAGCAACAGGTGGAAGCATCGCGTCCTTATGCCGACAAAATTCAAGAAATGATCGAAAGCTTGGCTTCTAACATTTCGGTTCGTGGAAATTTTAATGAAAAGTTCCCGCTTTTGACCGGAAAAGGAAAAAGCCAAACTCATTTAGTTGTTGTGTTTTCTTCTGATCGCGGTCTTTGCGGCGGATTGAACAGCGCGACAGTAAAAATGACCAAGCTTCACATTAATAGCTTAATTTCCCAAGGTCGTGACGTAAAAATTTATTGCGTTGGAAGAAAAGCTTATGAGCAATTAAAAATGGCTTATGGAGATAAAATCATTGATCATTCTTTTGGTGTTTTTAAGGGTTTAATTGACTATAAAACCGCTCAAGATTTGGCGGAAAAGCTAGTTGAATTATTTGCCCAAGACCAATTTGACGTTTGCGAAGTGATTTACAGCAAATTCAAATCCGCCATTGCTCAAGAGCAAATTCTAAAACAAATTATTCCAGCCCGCATCATGGTTAAAGAAGTTCAAAATGAGTCTCCACTTAATTATGAGCCGGGTGAAGAAGTTGTTTTGTCAGATCTTTTGCCAAAAAATCTTGCAATGCAGATTTATAACGAACTTCTAGAAAACTCTGCTTCAGAGCAAGGTGCTAGAATGGCGGCAATGGAAGCGGCAAGCAATAATGCTGGAAAAATGATTAAGAATTTGACTTTGGTTTATAACAGAACTCGTCAATCCAACATTACCAAAGAGCTTATCGACATCATCTCTGGTGCTAACGTTGCCTAAGCTACAAGCCTAAAAATGCAAAATCTATCTGACCAAAACCTTTGGCTTAATATTGATAAGCCAATTGGCATTTCTTCAGCTAGAGCAGTTGCCATTGTGAAGCGAATGACTGGTGCTAAAAAAGTTGGACATGGCGGAACATTAGATCCATTCGCATCAGGAATTTTGCCAATTGCCTTAAATAAAGCGACCAAGACCAGCGAAGCTTTGATGAGCGCGCGCAAAAAATATTCTTTTCAGATTGCTTGGGGTGAGTTTAGAGATACTGATGATGTCGAAGGCAAGATTATTGAAACTAGTTCAAATCGTCCAACGAATGCCGAAATAATTTCCGCAATTTGTTTTTTTGTCGGCAAAATTAAACAGACGCCATCAAGATTTTCAGCAATTAAAATTAACGGAAAAAGAGCTTATGAGCTAGCTCGCAAAGATGTTGAATTTGAAGTTCCTCAGCGCGAAGTAGAAATTCTTTCAATGAAGTTTTTGTCAAATTCTGCAGAATTTGGAGAGTTTGAAATTGAATGCTCTAAAGGAACTTATGTTCGCTCTTTAGCCAGAGATCTTTGCAAGAAATTAGGAGTTTGTGGATATGTTTCTGAGTTAACAAGGTTACAGGTTGGCAAATTTGTCTATCAAAAAAGAATTTCTCTTGACGCTTTAAAAAGCTTCACTACTTATGGCGGTCGTTTTTCGGATGGCTCGCTGCTATCGCTGCAGGATGTCAAGTTGGATGATCTAAATTAAAGTTCTTCTTTAAATCTGATAAAAATTTGTTTTCCTAAAAGTCTCGCTTAAATCTCTTAAGGTTTAGGCTTAATTTAACATTTTAAAAAATGTCTCTTACTACCAAAAATAAAAAAGAAGTTGTTGCTGAATACGCTCAAAGCAAAAATGACACTGGTTCTGTTGAAGTTCAGTGTGCAATTATCAGTAAGCAAATTTTGTCTCTAACTGAGCACCTTAAAATTCACAGAAAAGATTTTTCTTCAAAAAGAGGTCTTTTGATTTTGGTTGGCAAAAGAAGAAGATTGTTGAACTACCTAAAATCAGAATCTGCTTCGCGTTACGAAGCTCTAATCAAAAAATTAGATCTAAGAAAATAAGCCATTTAAGCGCTATAATTTCGTAAATAATAAAAGCTGAAAATATGTTTAATGTTGTAAAAAAAGAAATTGTCTGGAATGGCAAAACTCTCTCTTTGGAAACTGGAAAAATTGCGCGTCAAGCCAGTGGTTCTGTCGTTGCAAAATACGGCAATACTACAATTTTTTGTGCGGTGACGGTTGCAAATAAAGCTGCCGAAGGTGCAGATTTTTTCCCGCTAACTGTTCATTATATCGAAAAATTTTATGCAGCCGGAAAAATTCCAGGTGGCTTCTTCAAGCGTGAAGCTAAACCTTCAGACGCGGCAACTCTTACTTCTCGTTTGATTGATCGTCCAATTCGTCCTCTCTTTCCATCAAATTTCTACAACGAAGTTAACGTTGTTTGTACCGTGCTTTCTTACGATGCAAGTTCTACGCCAGACATTGTAGCTTTAATTGCCGCATCTGCCGCTTTGGCAATTTCTGAAGCTCCTTTGACTGAGCCAGTTGGTGGCGCGCGTGTTGGATATATTAACGGTGAATTCGTTTTAAATCCAAACCAAGAAGAATTGAAAGAAAGTCGTTTAGATTTAGTTGTTGCCGGAACCGAAAGCTCAATTTTGATGATTGAATCTGAAGCTAAAGAATTAACGGAAGAAGAAATGTTAGCGGCTTTAGACTTTGGTCACAAAGGCTTTCAGCCAGTAATTAAAATGATCGAAGAGCTGAAAGCTGAATGTGGTAAAAAGAAGTTTGGATCTCCTATAGAAGATGATTCTCAGTTAAAACAAGAAATTACCAGCTTCATTTCTGATCGCTTGATTAATGCTTACAAAAAACAAGAAAAACAATCTCGCGTTGCTGATTTAGATCAAATCGCCGCCGATGTTAAAGAAAAATTTGTAAATGAAGAAGCTGGAGTTAGTGCCAATAAAGTTAAATCAATTTTCAAAGTTTTGTCACAAGAAATTGTGCGCAACGATGTTTTAAAAAATGGCGTGAGAATTGATGGTCGTAAAACAGATCAAATCAGACAAATCGCTATTGAAACTGGTTTCTTACCACAAGTTCATGGCTGCGCTTTGTTTACTCGTGGCGAAACTCAAGCTTTGGTTGTTGCAACTTTAGGCTCAAGCAGAGACGAGCAAATGATTGAAAATCTTGATCCAGGCATGTCGAAAGAAAATTTCATGCTTCATTACAATTTCCCTCCATATTCAGTTGGTGAAACTGGTCAATTAAAGCCGCCTGGACGTCGTGAAATTGGTCATGGTAAATTGGCTTGGCGCGCGATTAATCCAGTTTTCCCATCTACTGAAAGCTTTTCTTACACAACTCGCGTTGTTTCTGAAATCACTGAATCAAATGGTTCTTCTTCAATGGCAACTGTTTGCGGAACATCTTTAGCTTTGATGGATGCTGGCGTTCCAATTAAATCTCCTGTTTCTGGAATTGCGATGGGATTGATCAAAGAAGGCGCTAATTACGTTATTCTTTCTGACATTTTGGGTGACGAAGATCACCTTGGTGACATGGATTTTAAAGTTGCCGGAACCAGATCTGGTATCACTTCTTTGCAAATGGACATCAAGATCAACGGCATCACTGCCGACATCATGAAAGCTGCTTTAGACCAAGCTCATGCTGGCAGAATTCACATTTTAGATAAAATGGTTGAAGCTGTGCCAGAAGGTAGAACAGAGCTTAACTCCAACGTGCCAAAAGTTGAAGTTATAACAATTCCGCAAAAAAAGATTCGTGAAGTAATTGGCTCTCGCGGAGCTGTTATCAAAGAAATTTGTGCAACTTCAGGAGCTGTTGTTGACGTTGACGATAGCGGAACAATTAAAATTTCTTCGAACGACGCTGAGGCAATTAAAAAAGCCGTTGCAATGATTCAAGAAATAACTTTTGAACCAGAGATTGGCGATATTTACCAAGGGCCCGTTGTTAAAGTAATCGACGCTGGCGCTTTCGTTAGCATTTCTAACAATCGCGATGGCTTCATTCACATTTCCGAATTGGCCGAATATCGCGTTGATTTTGTTGAAGATGTGATCAATGAAGGCGACATTGTTAAAGTTAAAGTGATTGGTTTTGACAAAAAAGGTCGTCCAAAACTTAGCTACCGTTGCGTTGATCAAGTGACCGGAGAAGATATTTCTGATCGTTTACAAAATAAGCCGCAAATAGTCGATGAAAGAGAATCTGGTGGTCGTGACGACCGTCGTGGCGGCGGCGGACGTGATCGTGATGATCGTGGCGAAAGACGCCCTCGTGATCGCGATGACAGACGTGGTGGCGACGATCGTCGTAGCGCTCCTCCTCGCGACCGTGATGGCGACAGAGATGGCGCGCCTAAAAAACGTCGCGGATTCTTCGGTTAGTAAGTTTGAAGAAAAAAATTTAAGGGGGCGGGCCTTTGTGGTTCCGTCCCCTTTTTTATATTTTGCGACAGTCTCTTTCGGTAAAAATTAAAACTCAAAAAACCATGCCAATTGCCAAACAAGATCTAGAAAAAATTTTGCAGGAAAATTTTCCTGAAGCCCAAATTGAAGTTATCGCATTAGTTGATGATAATAATCATTACAGTGTAAAAATTACGGACAAAATTTTTGCTGGAAAAACAAGAGTTGAGCAGCATAAAATTGTAAATGCTGCGCTTAAAGATCTTCTTCTTGGAGATATTCTTCACGCAATGCAACTTAAGACTTCAGCTAACTAAAACTCCTTTTTATGACCGACGCTCTTCAAAAAATTCAAGAAACTATCACAAATAACGACGTAGTTCTTTATATGAAAGGTAGCAAAGACTTTCCTCAATGCGGATTTTCTGCCGCAGTTTCGCATGTGCTTAAAACTCTTAACGTAAACTTTCTTGATGTTGATGTTTTGCGCGATCCAGAAATTCGTCAAGGCATCAAAGAATTTTCTGATTGGCCAACGATTCCTCAGCTTTATGTTAAAGGTGAGTTTATTGGCGGATGTGACATTGTGAAAGAAATGATGCAGTCGGGTGAGTTGCGCGAGTTGTTTCAATCAAAAAACTTAATCAGCTAAATCATGTCGGATCTTGCGATTGAAATTAAAGATCTTGGAAAAATTTATAAAAAATCCAAAAAATCTCCTGAAAAAGTCGCGCTAAAATCTGTTAATTTGGAAATAAAAAAGGGTTCGTTTTTTGGACTCTTGGGTCCAAACGGCGCGGGAAAATCAACCATCATCAACACTCTTGCTGGGCTGGTTAACAAAACTTCTGGGTCGGTAAAAATTTGTGGAATTGACATTGATCAAAATCAGCAATTAGCGAAATTTAAAATCGGAATTGTGCCGCAAGAATTGGTGATAGATCCTTTTTTTAACGTTAGAGAAACTTTGGAAATCTATGCTGGATATTACGGCATTGAAAAATCTAAGCGTCGCACGGATGAAATAATTGAAGCCTTAGGATTAAAAGACAAAGCCCTTTCAACTCCTCGCAGCCTTTCTGGTGGAATGCGCCGTCGTTTATTGGTGGCAAAAGCTTTGGTACATAGTCCAGAAATTCTTGTTCTTGATGAGCCAACAGCGGGCGTTGATGTTGAGTTGCGCAATCAGCTTTGGAATTATGTAAAAAAGTTAAACCAAGAAGGGACAACAATTTTGCTCACAACTCATTATCTTGAAGAAGCAGAAGAGTTGTGCGATGAAATTGCCATTATTAATCATGGACAAGTGATTGCTTGCGACAAAAAAGAGAATTTGATGAATGTTCTTTCCAGCAAAGAATTGATTGTTCAATGCCAAAATGAAATTGATTTTGAAGTGGCAAAATTATTCCCAGATTTGCAAGTTAAGGTCGTTTCTAAAGACAAAATTGCGATTAGTTATGATCCGCAGAAAATTGTGGTAGAAAAAATTTTGCGCAGGATTTTTGATGAAAAAATTGAAATAAAAGATATCTCAACCAAGCAGCCAGATTTGGAAGAAGTTTTTAAACATCTAATCAAGAACAACCTAAAATGAAGAATCTCGTTAGTATCGATCAGCTTAGCCTAGAAAATATTAACGATATCCATCGCTTGGCAAAAAAGTTCTACAAATCTTCTTCAATAGATTGCCCGATCAGAAGTCGAATCTCCAAATTCTTCTGCAGCCAAAACCTTCCCTTAAAAGGCAAAATTCTTGTTAACTTCTTTTTTGAAAATTCTACTCGCACCAGAACCTCTTTTGAAATTGCTGCCAAACGCATGGGTGCTAAAGTTGTAAACATCGACATCTCTCTTTCTTCTCTAAAAAAAGGCGAATCAATTATCGACACCGTAAAAACAATTAATGCGATGAACCCAGATTTTGTGGTGATTCGCCACAATAGTAGTGGAATTTGCGAGTTGCTAAAAAAATATATTTCCGCGCCATTAATTAATGCGGGAGACGGAACGAATGAGCATCCAAGTCAAGCCCTGCTTGATTCTTTTGTGATTTTGCAACATAAGAAAAAACTAGAAAATTTGCGCGTCACAATTTGCGGAGATGTTTTACATTCAAGAGTGGCGCGCTCCAACATCAAGCTGTTGAAAAAAGTTGGTTGCGAAATTCGTGTGGTGACGCCACCAACTTTAATCACCTCTCAATATCAAAACTGGTTGAAGGAAAACTGGGATATTGAGGTTTTTGAAGATTTGCAGAGTGGAATTAAGGATGCAGATGTAATTATGATGCTGCGTATTCAACAAGAAAGAATGTTGGGTTGTTACATTCCTTCTTTGTCGGAATATTTTAAATTTTATGGGCTTACTCACGAAAAATTAAAAGCCGCAAAACCAGATGTGCTGGTGCTTCATCCTGGTCCGATAAATCGTGATGTTGAAATTTCTTCGGCGCTGGCTGACGATGAACAATTCAGTTTAATTTTAGAGCAAGTTGAAGCTGGTGTTGCTGTTAGGCAGGCTTTATTGCGGTTTTTGAATTCTTAATTACTCCTAACAAACATCAGTTTTAATCCTAACAATATCAATACTCCGCCAGTCAATTTTTCTATCAGGTGACTAAATTTCTTAAAATATTTTTGGCTTTTTTGACTCGATAAACAAAGAGCGACAAAGGTAAACCAACCTAATGTTGTTAAAAAAATTATTATTCCATAAAGCGCAAGAATCTTCGCTGGAGCGGATGGGGAAATGATTGAAGAAAAAAGGCTAACAAAAAATAACATCGCTTTCGGATTTAAAATATTGGTTAGTAAACCACTGAAGAAGGCATTTAAAGACGAGATTTCTTTTTTATTTTTGGTATCGGGAAAATTTAATTCTTGTTTTTTTGACTTGATGGATTTGATGCCGATATAGACCAAATAAGACGCGCCAGCATATTTGAAGATAGAAAATAAAAAAATGTTTTTTGAGATGATAAGTCCAAAACCAAGTAAGGTGTAACTGACGTGGAATAATATTCCTAAAGAAATTCCTAAAGCAGTAAACAACGCTTTTTTGCGCGAATAAAGTAAACTATTTTTTGCGACAATAGCAAAATCAGGGCCGGGGCTGATTAATGCGATAGTCATTAAAGCAAAAATGGAAATTATCGAAGGCAAATATTGTGAAATCATTATATTTTTGTTGGAAAAACAATAAGTCGTAGAGCTAGATTCAGCTAAAAGAGCGCAAAATGTTTGGAAAATCTAGCGAAATAACATCTGCGATTCAAAAAATTATCCATAATTTTTCTGCAGAAAAATTTAAGGCGAAAGCAGCGCAAAAAAGTTTTAAAAGATTTTTTATTTACAAATAAAATTCAGTTCATACTTTGCCGCGCTCTTTTAGAAAAAATTGCGTTCAGAAATAGTGATTTCAAGCCTTGCAAATCAAGGCTCGCCAGCATGTTAAAATTTGAACAAAAATTAAGTGTTTTTTATTCTTTTACTTAATTTTAACCCACAAAGAAATGGAAAAAGAACTTGGATATGACGGAGTAGCAAACTCAAAAGTTCACTATTTATTTAAAGCAGAAAATTCCACCAAGGGAGAGAAGCAATCTTTTAAAAGTAAAGCTTCAAAAAAACTACCGACAGTTCAAGATCAGGTTGTAAGTTTAAAACCTTCAATTCCAGTTTATTTTATTCGTCCGGCTTCAATAAAGCGTGCAGCAAAGTTTTTTTTGGATAATTTTAAAACGCCAAAATTTGCTAGCGATGTTCTTTATTCTGTAAAAAGCAATCCAGACGCAACCGTTCTCAAGCATTTGTTTGATTCGGGAATTAGGCATTTTGACGTTGCCTCAACCGCTGAAGTAAAATTAATCGACAAGCTTTTTGGTAAAGCCGCAAGCATGTATTTCATGCATCCAGTTAAATCGCGCGAAGCAATTCATGATGCTTATTTTAATCACGGAATTCGTGATTTCTCTCTCGATTCTTTTGACGAATTGCAAAAAATTATCGAAGTTACCGATGGCGCAAAAGATCTTGGCTTGCACGTGCGCTTGTCGATTCCAAATTCTCATGCAGCAATTGATCTTTCCGGAAAATTCGGCGTTTTGCCAAGCGAATCTATTGGTTTGGTTAGAAAAGTTAGATCTGCCGCTAAAAGATTTGGTATCTGCTTTCACGTTGGTTCTCAATGCATGGAGCCTACAGAATATCGTCACGCTTTAAACATAACCAAAGAAATTCTTGAACAAGCAAAAGTTAAGCCAGATGTAATTGATATTGGTGGCGGTTTTCCTTCAACATATCCAGGCATGACACCGCCAAATTTGGCGGCATATTTTGATGAGATTTTTGATTCAATAGCGCATTTGAATCTCGACAAAAAATGTCGTATTTGGTGCGAACCCGGTCGTGCTTTGGTTGCGGAATCGGGCTCTTTATTGGTTCGTGTTGAAGCCAGAAAAAAGAATATGCTTTATTTAAATGATGGCACTTATGGCGGCTTGTTTGACGCTGGTTTTCCTGGCTTTATTTACCCATCAAAAGCAATTAGAGTTAAAGGCGGAGAATCTCTTGTTAGCAACAACACCGCTTTTGGTTTCTATGGTCCAACTTGCGATTCTCTTGATTCTATGAAGGGCCCTTTTTATCTGCCAGAAAACATTTCGGCTGGCGATTACATTGAAATTGGTCAACTTGGAGCTTATTCAAGAAGCATCAGAACAGAATTTAACGGTTTTAACAAAAACCTGCAAATTGAAGTTTGCGATGAGCCAATGGTTTCAATGTATCGCGACGATGAAGAGCAAGAAAAACTAGCTACAATTTCCGCCTAAATTTTCCCTTTAAAAATCAACTCCTAAAAAAATGGTTACTAAAAAAGAGCTATTAAAGCGTCCAGTGAAACATATTGACATCACTAAATTTGATGCTCGCCCAATCATTGATCAAATGGATCACATGTCTTTCACTTCTCGTGATTTGGCTCGCGCTACCGAGCTTTGTAACATGATGTTAAAAGATCAAAAATGCTCTATAATTTTAACTCTTGCTGGCTCAACTTCTGCGGGCGGTTGTATGAAAGTTTATGCCGACATGGTTAAGCTTGGAATGGTTGACGCCATTGTTGCAACTGGTGCGTCAATTGTTGACATGGATTTTTTTGAAGCTCTTGGTTTTAAGCATTATCAAGGAACTCCTTTCATTGATGATAAATTTTTGCGCAAAAACTATATCGACAGAATTTACGACACTTACATTGACGAACGCGATTTGCAAAATTGTGACAATGTGATTTTCAAAATTGCTAACTCTTTAGAAGCTCGCCCTTATTCGTCTCGCGAGTTTATTTGGGAAATGGGAAAATATTTAAAAAAACATTCTAAGAAAAAAGATTCTTTGGTTGAGCTTGCTTACGATCACAATGTGCCAATTTTCTGCCCAGCTTTTACCGACTCTTCTGCTGGGTTTGGATTAGTTTTGCATCAAGTAAAAAATCCAAAAAAACACATGACGATTGATTCAATCGCCGATTTCAAAGAATTAACCGACATTAAAATTAAAGCTGGAACAACTGGCTTATTAATGGTTGGTGGCGGCGTTCCTAAAAATTTCGTTCAAGACACTGTTGTTTGTGCTGAAATTTTAGGCGTTGAGGCTGAAATGCATAAATATGCCGTTCAAATCACTGTTGCTGATTCTCGCGATGGCGCTTGTTCTTCTTCAACCTTGAAAGAAGCTTGCTCTTGGGGAAAAGTTGATACAACTTTTGAGCAAATGGTTTTCGCCGAAGCAACTTCGGTTATTCCTCTTTTGGCTTCAGATGCTTATCACCGCGGTTTCTGGAAAAAGCGCAAAAAAAGAAATTTTACCAAATTATTTTCTTGGTAATTAACGTATGAAGATCGCCTCTAATCGCCTTGCTGCAACACCAAATTCTTTAACTAATTTGGCGAGGCGCTTCGGTGGCTTTGTGATTAATCCCAAAGAGTTGCCTGGCGTTCATTCTGCTGTGGTTAATATTTCGAGTGACGCTAAGAAAAATTCTTCGGTTATTTTTGTTAAAGATGCTTTTGATAAAATTCATTCCAAAAGTCTTGCAATAAACTCAGAAGAATCAAAAGAGGAGATTTTAAAACGCGCTATATCAGAAAATTCAAGAAGTATAAGTTTGTCAGAAGCGACCTCAAATCTTGAGGAATCGCTATGGGGTAAATTTGTTGATAATCTTAATCCTTTAGCGGTTTCTAATTTGGGTCTAAGAGAATCAAATAATAATCTAAAATTATATAATGTTTGCATGCCCAATAAGGTTGATGCAACCGATCAAGAGCGGCAAAAAATTATCCGCAAACGCAGCAATTTGTTTCGCTTTTTTCCTTTGATTGCTAGTCATTTTTCTTCTCAAGAATCTAGATGGCTTGATAAATTTATCGGTGATTTTTCTTATACAACATCTCAGCTAAAGAATCTTTTAGAAACTCCAAATGCAACGGTTGGCTTCTTAAAGCGCGCCGCAGGAGCTCCAAACTTAGTAATTGCAAAAAATCTGGATCAATTTCTGCGCTATGGTCTAAAAAAAGAAGACAAAAAACTTTATAATAACAGAGTAACAAATATTCCGCTTCTTCACGAAAAGGAAGAGCAAGACGCCATGTGGAAAGCGTTGGAAGTTCTTAAAGAATGCGACCTTACCGATAAAGCGCGAGCTAAAATTTTTTTAAATTCCAAAAATAATTGGCGCGGTAGTAAAGAGGCGATTTTTTCTTTGCAATCGAATTGGCGCTCTGCAGAAAATAAAGACGCGAATGCGAATCTCTTTAAAGATTTAACTTGGCAATATTGCTTAGCGATTGCTGATGATTTGATTCTTCCTGCCTATGTTAAAAAATCCAAACAAGTTTCGGTCGAGAAAAAATACGACAGTTCGCCTCTAATAAAGTTGGAGGATGTTTTTACGAAAAACGTTAGATCTACTGTGGTTGATTTTGTTCAAGATTCTTTGTTGAGTAAAATGACAATAAAAAAGTTGGCAAATTCTGCAGAAAAATTTGAAAGGGTTTTAAACGTTATTAATGAAGCAAAGACGGCTCTTTCTGATTCGTCGAACTCAAGTGAAAACGATGATAAACTTAATGCAAAATGGCATAAAATATTTCCTGATCAAGAAATTAATGGGATAAAATTTGTTGTTATAGATAACGATTTCGATTTAAAGAATGAATCTCGAAGAGTTGGAAATTGCGTTATAAATCTTAGTAAGGCTTGTCACCTAGGTTCTGCTCATGTTGTTTCTGGTTTACATCCCTCGGGAGAAGTTTTTTCAATTCGTTTAAATTTTTCTCCACCAACAGATACAAAAATACATGAAGTGAATGGTCGCGGAAACAAATGGGTTTCAAAAGATGTAGAAGAGGCGGTTAAAATTTTAGAGGAGAAAATAGCTAATAAAAATATAGTTCTTAACCAAAATCGTGGCGATATTGACAAAGATTTGACGATAAAGCAAATGCTTGGATTTGACTTTGAAAAAGAGGGAAGTGTTGAATCGGTTTTTGCAGCATATAAGGCGCAAGATTTATTGCCGGTAAGTGCGAATAATCTAGAAGATTTTTACAAAGAAATTGATCTTAATGGTTTTTTAAGTCGCGTTAAAATTGATATGAGCAAAGAAATGGAAAGAAGAAGTGGTGGCGATAACAATATTCCAAGTTCCAAAATATCTCGTTTTAATGTGAAGCATCTTGGAAATGGCAAGGGAGCAAGAGAAATTTCTTATCTTGACTAAAATCGTCGCTACCTCGACCGAAGGATTAATTTACGCGACGGCGCCAATTTGATATGGACAAAAAATGGATTGTGAATAATTTTTTTCTTGTCGCGATGTTGCCCAATTTTCTTTTTTCAAATGTTTGAACAAAAATCGGTTTTCCGAATCATTATTCTGCACCTGATAGCAATATTTTTTGTTATTTTAAACGTCTCCAACATCAAAATTGCTGGGCTTTCACACGTTTTGCCGCTGTTTGATTTGATGGCAGTTTTTTATTTCTCGATATTTAGAAGAGAGTTTGGAATTTGGTTTATTTTTTTTATGGGCGTTTGGAATGACGCGCTTGTTGGCAACCCATTAGGAACAACTTCTCTCTGCTACATTTTGTTGGTGAAAATATTTTTAGTTATTAACCAAAAAATGAGCGTTAAAGAAAATTTTCAACATGTTTGGCGACAATTTATAATTTTTTGCTTCTTGTTCTTATCAATTAAATGGCTATTGGTTTCTTTGTTAAATAGCCAATTTACCTCTATAGTTGGGGTAATAGTTGCGATAGTTTTGAATTCGGTTGTGTATGTTTTGGTGCATAAAATCTTTGATTACTTAAGTCAAAAATTGCTAGGGGAAAATAATTAGTGCTTCGCGACATTCGTAAAAACAAAATTTTTAATCGACGCGCTTTTATGCTTGGCGCAGGTCAATCGGCTTTAACTGGCGCGCTTTTATTGCGGCTTAGTTATTTGCAATTGTGGCAACATGAAGAATATTCTAACCAGTCAGACAACAACAGAATTAAACCAATAATTTCTCCAGCTCCGCGCGGCACTGTGGTTGATCGCAATAATTTTCCACTCACTGAAAATGACGGAAATTATCGTTTACTTCTTTATTTTGACAAAAGAAGAAACTCGCAAGAATTGCTAGAAAAGCTTACGAAAATTCTAGATCTTGATTTGGAGCAGCAAAATATTTTTGCAGAAAAAATAAAAAATTCGCGTCGCAAAAGCGTTATTTCTTTGATGGATAATTTGAAGTGGGATGATCTTGCGCGCATTGAAACCAATTCGCATTTATTGCTCGGCGTTACAATTGATAGCGGCATCAAAAGACGTTATCCTTATCCAGATGAAACGGCGCATTTTTTGGGATATGTTTCTTTGCCTTCAGAAAAAGAAATTGATGGAAATGAACAAAATCTTTTTATGCATCCAGATTTTCGCGTTGGAAAATTTGGTTTAGAAAAGTCTTTTGATGAAGCTTTGCGTGGTAAATACGGCGTAAAATATGTTGAAGTAAATGTGCATGAAATTCCGTTGCGCACTTTGTCAACCAGAGCTTCTGAAGAAGGTTCTCGCTTGCATACCACAATTGATTTTGGTTTGCAAAAGTTTGTGACTGGAAGAATTAAAGATGTGGTTGCTTCAACTGTTGTGATGAATGTAAAGACGGGAGAAATTTTAGCTTATGCCTCTAGCCCAGCTTTTGATCCGAATAATTTTGTTGAAGGTGTATCGCACGAATATTGGAAGCAGCTTTATGAAGACAAGCGCAAGCCGCTAAGCAACAAGCCAATTTCTGCAACTTATCCACCAGGATCAATTTTTAAATTAATGGTTGCTCTTGCGGGTCTGGAAGCTGGTTTTAATCCAGATCGAAAAGTGCATTGCAGCGGAGCTTATCAATTCGGTAGAAGAGCTTTTCACTGTTGGAAAGAGGGCGGTCACGGAACGTTAGATTTAATGGGCGGAATCATGCATTCTTGCAACACCTATTTTTTCACATTGGCCAACGAAATTGGTTATGAAAAATTTACCGAAATGGCTCGTCGATTTGGTTACGGCGAAAAAATGGACATCAGTTTGCATGGAAGTAAAAGTGGTAATGTTCCTTCTGACGAGTGGAAAAGAAAAGTTTTTAACGAGGGCTGGATGGGTGGCGACACTTTAAACACCGCAATTGGTCAGGGTTCAGTTTTGGCAACGCCTTTACAAATGGCGGTAGTTACCTCACGAATTGCAAATGGTGGAATTCCAATTAAGCCTTACTTGGTACGCAATCACAATATTTCTGAACAATTTGATATTTTAAAAGCTACGCCATTGGTTAACGAGGCGCATGTTAAATTTGTGCAAGAAGGCATGCGTAGAGTTGTTAACGAACCTGGTGGAACTGCTTACGGCAAAAGAATTGATGTTGCGGGTTTTGAAATGGCGGGAAAAACCGGCACTTCACAAGTGGTTTCGAAGCGAGAAAAAGAAATGTCGGCAGCTGAAAATGCAGCTAATGCCAATCATGCAATTTTTACTGGTTTTGCACCCGTGCATGATCCGCGATACGCAGTTTCTGTGGTAGTTGAGCATGGCGGAAGTGGCTCTGGAGCTGCGGCACCAATTGCCAAAGATGTTATGATGGAGGTTCAGGGGTTAAATAAAGCAATTCCCACCACTGAGTCAAAATAACACAACGCCATAAACAGCTCTTGTCTTCTGCCTTAAAGCCATTTTCTTTGAGTGCTTATCCATCCAAACAATTCTTTTTTTGAAAATGAAGTTCCAAAAACGCGCTTTCTCCCTAATTGAAGTTTCTGTCGTTCTAGTTATTGTTGGCATCTTCGTTGCTGGCATCTTTGCTTCTAATGCTTTCATTACCAAAGCGAGATTAGCGGCTGCTCAGAGCCTATTAAAATCGTCGCCAATTCGCGATATTAAAGACAATGCTCTTTGGTTAGAAACCAGTGCGTTCGATAGTTTTGCTGGTTCTGAGGCTAGTGACGGCACCCCTCTCACAACTTGGTATGAGCAAAGAAGTGCTACGAGTAAAGTGACTTTAACCGCCGTTGACGGTGGACCAACTTATTCCAACACTATTAATCGAATTCACGCAGTTAAGTTTGCAGGTGCTGGTTATTTCACATTTGATGGCAGTTTTTTAAACAATACTGATTACACAATTACCATTTTAGAAAAAAGGGAAGTGGCGGGCGGCAACAATTATTTTTTAGGTGACAGTGCGGCAACTACAACCAACCAAAGCCTTTTGCTTGGTTACAGTGCTGACGGTCAAATTATTCACAGTCAGGGTGCCTCAAGCTCTTATTCAGCCTTAGTTAGTGGCTATTCTAAATCTTCAGACTCTCCAAGGCTTTTAACTTTTACACATAGCTCAACCGCAGGCAAAAAACTCTACATCAATGGTGTTTTGGCTGCCAAAGACGAAACCAACTTGGCGCCACTAACTGGCATTGGCACTTTAAGTTTTGGCAAAGGATATACAGGTCAAATTGGTGAATTAGCTATTTTTACCAGAGCTCTTAAAGACGATGAAATCAAGTCGGTTGAAGGTTATGTAGCGCAAAAATTTAGCTCTAAATTGGTTGGCAATGCTTCTACAGATTGCCTTGGAAAAGTGGTGACAACATCTGGTTGTGAGGTTTCTAGTAGTGGCGGAGGAGGATCTACATGTCCAGTCTCTGTTGTTGGAGTTACTAGCACAACCCCAGTTGCTGAGGGTAGCGGATCTTTAACTTGCAATGCTACTGGATACGCCGGAACTAGTGCCTACACTTGCACCTCAGGCACTCTTTCTGCCGCAGCTTGCGGATGTGACACGGCAAATGGTTATTCTTTGTCTGGTGGGGTTTGTGTGTTGTCGCCACTGTTTTGCACCGGAACAGTTGCAGCTGATACCTCAATTGTTTCAGGCTACGCAATTCACAAATTTACATCTTCTGGAACCATAACTTGCTCAACCACAAGAACTGTTGAGGTTCTAGTTGTTGGCGGAGGCGGAGGCGGGGGTTGGAGAGGTGCTGGCGGTGGAGCTGGCGGCTACGTTTACAACTCAGCTTTAAGTTTAGCTTCTGGAACATACTCCATAAATGTTGGTGCTGGTGGTGCTGGAGGAATTGGCGTTACTAATCAGCCCACTGCTAAAGGATCTAACGGTCAAGAATCGTCAATAAAATTAGGTGCAACGTCAATCATTACTGCAGTTGGAGGTGGAGGTGGTGGAGCTGGTAGTGCTGGAACAACCGCTCTTGCTGCTGGCAATAATGGTGGTTCTGGGGGTGGCGGGAGTTATTGGAGTGATGGTAGTCGCGGTTCCGGTACATCTGGACAAGGTTATGCTGGTGGTGGTGGCAATTCTGGTTCTGTTACTTCTGGCGGTGGTGGTGGTGCTGGAGGTGTTGGAGACAGCGGCGGTAGCAATGGTGGTAAAGGTGGTAATGGTATATCTAATTCTATTACTGGCACCGCTTTATTTTATGCTGCTGGCGGTGGTGGAGGGGCTCATAACAGCCTCGGCGGAGCTGGCGGAAGTGGCATTGGCGGAAATGGCTCGTCGAAATCTCCTGAATCTGCTCCTACCGCAGGTGCTTTAAATACTGGTTCTGGCGGCGGCGGCGGTAATAATGCCAATTATCAAAGTGGTGCTGCCGGTTCTGCTGGTGTGGTAATATTGCGCTACAGCATATAAGGGCGCTGTCGCAAATCAACTTTTTCGTTGAACTTTTCACAATTCGAAATTTTTTTGAAAACTTGATTTGCAACAGTGCCATAAAGAGTTTGGTTGTTGGAATTTAAAGCCTGTATCATTGCTTATTGAAGATATAGCGGAGTGATTGGTTCTATTTTCTTATTTTCCACTTCGCGCTTGTTCTTTGACTTCTCGCTTCTAGATTGCCCGCCCTTTTTCAACCATAATTTTTTAAAGTCGCGTGATCAGAGTCAAAGATTTATCTATTTCATTTTCCGGCCATGAAGTTTTTTCTGAAGCCAGTTTTATCATCAATTCTCGAGAAAAAGTTGGTCTAATTGGTCGCAACGGTAGCGGAAAATCAACTTTTTTAAAGTTAATTCTTAAAAAACTTGAGCCAGATTCGGGTGCTGTTGAAATTCCGCGCGGCTACAGAATTGGTCACTTAGAGCAACATATTCACTTTACTCACAACACGGTTTTAGAAGAAATTTGCTCGGTTTTGCCAGAAGATCGTGAGCATGAAGGTTGGAAAGGCGAAAATATTCTCTACGGTTTGGGTTTTACCGAAGAAGATCTTTCTAAAGATCCAAAGAACTTTTCGGGTGGTTATCAAGTAAAGTTAAATTTGGCAAAATTGCTTTTAGTTGAACCGCAAATGTTGCTTTTGGATGAACCAACCAACTATCTCGACATTCACTCAATTCGCTGGTTAAAAGAATTTTTACAAGAATGGGAAGGCGAATTAATTTTAATTACACATGACCGCGGATTCATGGATGCCGTGATTACGCACACTTTGTTGATTCACAGAAATGCCTTTAAAAAAGTTCCGGGAAACACCCAAGGCGTGCGTGAAAAAATTGCTGCTGAAGAAGAAATTTACGAAAAAACTCGCGTCAATGAAGATAAGCAAAGACAAAAAACTCAAGAATGGATTGATCGTTTCGGAGCCAAAGCCAGCATGGCGAGCCGTGCGCAATCACGAGTTAAAATGTTGGAAAAACAAGACGTAAAAGAAAAGCTCGCGCATGTGGCAACTCTTGATTTTGAATTTACTCATAAACCTTATGGCAGCAAGGAAAGCATGATTGAAGTTGAAAACTTAGCTTTCGGTTACAAGCCAGAAAACATGCTGATTCAGAATCTAAGCTTTAAAGTTGAAGATGGCGAAAAAATCTGCATTATTGGAAAAAACGGCAAAGGTAAATCAACTTTGCTAAAGCTAATCACGCAAGATTTGCAGCCTTTGAAGGGTGACATTAAAACCAATAATAAAACTGAGATTGGTTATTTTGGGCAAATGAATATTGATCGTTTGGATCCGAATCGCACAATTTATGAAGAGCTGCAAAAAACTGATGACAAGTTGCCCGTAAGTCGCGTGCGTCAGGTTTGTAGCAACATGATGTTTAATAATGATTTGGCGAATAAGAAAATTTCTGTTTTATCTGGCGGAGAAAAATCACGAGTTATGCTTGGAAAAATTTTGCTTAAAGGTGCTAATCTTTTGTTATTGGACGAGCCGACAAACCACTTGGATATGGAATCTTGTGATGCTTTGTTAGAGGCGATTAAAAACTTTAAAGGGGCAGTAATTGTTGTAACTCACGACGAACATTTTTTGAGCCAAATTGCCAATAAACTTGTGATTTTTGACGATAATAAAACATTTACTTTTGAAGATTCTTACGAGTTTTTCTTAAAAAGAGTTGGTTGGAAAGATCATTAAAAAGTCGTTCATTATTTATGAAAAAGTTTTTATCAGCGAGTCTATACCAAATAAACTATTTTTTGAGAGTTTCTAGCTTTGTCTTTTTGGTAAAAATTTGCTCGAAGAATAACGCTGTATCGCTTGATACAGCTTATATTCTTTGTCGCAATTTTTCCTCAAAAATCCTTCGCTATAAACTCTTAAAAAATAGTTTATTTGGTATAACTTTTTTGTTTATAAACGCATCTTTCGCCCAACCGCAAGAATCGACACCAACAATTTGCGAACTTAGCAAGGCCTGCAAAAAAGCCTGCGATGAAAAATCTAAAGAAGAGCATAATGAAAATGATGCGTCTTACCAAGAGTTACTGCGTAAATGCGCCGAAGATGTGGCAAAAAACTTAGGAATAATAAAATGAGAAAGTTGGCTCTAATCATTCTTTTGTTGGTTTCGAGTTCAAAAATTTCATTTGCTCAAATGACCATATTAAACGTTCCATCTGCAGATGTTGCGCCGAAAGCGCGCGTTTTTGTTCAGCATGAATCGCAATTTAGAACTAAAGAAAACGGGCGTTTTTTAAACTTAACAAATTACTTAACTGCTGGAATTGGCAAAAACACCGAGTTGACCGCCACGCATTTCAATTTGGCAAGCCCATCAACTAACAATCAAACGCTGGCTCTTGGTTTTAAAAACTCTCTGCCTCTTGCGCTTGAAGATTTGAAGAGTTTGCAACCTAAAATAATTTTTGGTTCAGCGGCGGCAATTTCGCTGCAAGGTAATGGTGTTGGCAATTGGACTTATGCAGCAACAAATTTTACAATTCCGCAAACCAGAACTCGCTTAACAATTGGCACGAGTTACGGAACAAAACAAATTTTTAACAAAAACATAGCTGCCGTAATGATTGGTTTTGAACAGAAAATCACAGAGAATTTGAGCTATGTTGGCGACTGGTATTCTGGCAAAACAAATCCGCTGGGAATTTTCGCTTCGGCTTTAAGTTATAATTTTCCGCAGGATCTTGTTTTGTTTGTTGGATATCAAGTTGCAAACTCTAAACGCATTGCTCGTAACGGCGTTATTGTTGAAATAAGCAAAATATTTTGATGAAAAACTACACTTACAAAAACTTTACAATTCACGAATTTGACGAGCTAGAAAGCACAAATTCTCACGCATTTTCTTTGGCAAATTTGCGCCAAATTTCTGATCGCGAAATAATTCTAGCCAGTAAACAAAGCGGTGGTAGGGGTAGAAGTGGACATATTTGGAATTCTCCAGAAGGCAATTTATATTTTTCGCTCGTTTTATTTCCAAAAATTAAGGCAGAAAAAGCAGCGCAAATTTCTTTTGTGGCAATTGTGGCATTGCACGCTGCTGTAAGTAAAATTCTGTCAAACAAAGTTGAAGTAAAATGGCCAAATGACTTGCTAATAGATGAAAAAAAAGTTGCTGGATTGTTGCTTGAAAGCAAATTTAACCAAAATGATTGTGAATTTGTAATTGTGGGAATTGGCGTAAACACAAGTTCAAAGCCAGAGAAGGTAATGTTTCCAGCAACATCTTTGTATGATTTTGGCGTAGAAATTTCACCCCAAATTTTGTTAGAAAACTTTCTTAATGAGTTCGAGAAATTTTATCAAATTTGGCAAAATTTTGGTTTTGAAAAAATAAGAAAAATTTGGCTAGAAAATGCTTTTCGTTTCAAAGAAGAAATTGCTGTGAGAGTTGACGAGAAAGAGCTTTGTGGCATATTTGAGAATTTTGATTCAGATGGAAATTTAATTTTAAAATGTGCTGAAGAGTTAATAAAAATTTCATCTGCTGATATAGCTTCTATACCAAACTAAAAATCTTTACTCTCAAATTGTCACGGCGTCTTCACGACGGGGTCTAAAAAAATCCCGCTAGGACCCCGTCATGAAGACGCCGTGACAAAGAAAAAGAGTGGGAGTAAAGATCTGTAGTTTGGTATTGCGAACGAATAAACGAAGTTCTTGTTACAAAGTGGCACAAGTTGCAAATATTCTTTGCCAAAAGCTTTGCTTTTATAATTAAAAAAATATCTCTGCGTTCAGAATAATCCCCAACGTCCATTTCTTGATCCATGCAAACAAAACAGAAATCAGCCTTCACAATGCTAGAAGTTGCGGTGGTTATAGTTATTATAGGTGTATTTGTTGCTGGAATTGTTGCCTCGAATTCTTTGGTTACAAAATTTCGTATCACTGCTGCAAAAAACGTAACTAAGGCCTCACCAATATTTGCGATTAAAGATAATGCCTTGTGGCTTGAAACGAGTTTAGAAACTAGTTTTAATGATATTGAGAGTAATGACGCGTCTCCTTTAACAACTTGGTATGAGCAGCGTAATTCGGTTAATAGAGTGTTTTTGCAGTCTGTTTCTGGAGGGCCAACTTATTCTAATACAATTAACAGAGTTCATGCGGTTAAGTTTACAGCTTCTGGCGGATATTTTACCTTTGACGGAAGTTTTTTAAACGGCACTGATTATACGGTTGTTGTTTTAGAGAAGCGTGAGAGTGGAAATTCAGGCAATTATTTTTTAGGTGATAGTTCTATTTCTGCAGCCAATCAAAATCTTCTTTTGGGCTACAGTGCTTCTGGACAAGTTGTTCATGGTCAGGGCGGATCTAGCTCATATCCTTCTTCTGTGAGCAGTTATTCCCAATCGGCGTCTCCTCGAGTTTTTACTTTCACACATAGCGCGACCGAAGGAAATAAAACCTACATAAACGGTATTTTGGCTGCTGAAGATGCAAGCAACAAATCTCATCTTTCGAATATATCAACAGTAAGTTTAGGCAAGGGTTATACGGGTCAGATTGGTGAATTGGCTATTTTCACGAGAGCTTTAAAGACCGATGAGATAGTTTCGGTTGAAGATTATATTGGTCAAAAATGGCGAGTGAATATCAACAGGGCGAATTTTCCAAGCTGTATAAATGGAGTGGTCACAGATTCTGGGTGCGATTCTTCTGGAAGCGGCGGAGGAAGTGGCGGATCTTCAACTTGTGATGTTTCTGTTGTAGGTGTGAGCAGCACGACTCCAGTAAGTTCTGGAACTGGATCACTGACTTGCGATGGAACTAATTTTGATAGAAATACAATTTCTTACACATGTTCTGGAGGTGTTTTAACAACAGGATCCAATTGTGCATGTGCTAGTGGCTATGAATTATCTGGTGCGAACTGTGTTGCAGTTGTTTTGGCCTGCACGGGAGGAACAATCACAACAGTTTCTGGCTACAAAATACATAAATTCACATCCTCAGGAACCTTCACCTGCCCATCTTCAAGAAATGTTGAGGTTCTAGTTGTTGGTGGTGGGGGCGGCGGATCAGCGGGAGTGAATGCTGCTGGTGGTTCTGGTGGTGGGGGTGGCGGTTTGATCTATAACAATTCGTTTTCTGTTTCAACCACTCCTATAATAGTTACAGTGGGCTCTGGAGGAGCGGGAGCAACCGGAAGTTCTAATGGAAGCAAGGGAGGAAATTCTGTATTTGGAAGTTTAACCGCAATTGGCGGCGGTGGCGGTGGGGCAAGAGAGACAAATGGTA
>JACCED012025107.1_pt1 | contig 23917 bp, 22 predicted proteins | sample 7455021 | NCBI WGS metagenome assembly JACCED01 (sample SAMN15323456, study PRJNA562643) | freshwater metagenome | isolation source: river surface water | place: USA:Blue River Watershed | collected 2017-08-19
ACCAAGATTCCCACGGCGACGACTGGGAGGAGCACGAAGGCTTTCACAAGCAACATCACTGCGGCGACGCGTTTCATATCGTTCCCCAGATAACGCTCGCGCTCAATGGCAAGGATCTGGCCAGTAAAAAGAGCGGCACCCAAGATTGTCTCCATTTCACCGAATCCGAACCCACCCCACCCGGCTTCTGCGCCGTTGAGAAGAAGACACCCCGAGAGAACCATGATGCATGCGATGAGCACGCGACTCGAAGGCCAGATTCTGAATCTCAAAGCGACCACCAACGGAACGAAGACACAGGTAAACTGTGTGAAGAACGCAGAGGTACTGGCAGCTATCATGTTCTGCGCGTGGGTCTGGAACAGCATTCCAAACGCCCCAAATAAACCCAATTCAATCCCCTGAAGCATCTCGCGGCGCTGCAAACCCTTTCCGAACGATCTGAAGATTAACTGCATCACCAAGGCAGCAAGGGCCATTCTATTGAACAACAGAAATGCCGCATGGAACCAGTCGGGGAATCCCTCGATGAGGGACTCTTGACAGAGCATGATCGCCTTCGCCGTCGCAAAACTCATTCCCCACGCCGCCGTTGCCATCAACAACCGCAACGTCGCCTGAAAGGACTCCCTCATTCTTCAAGGACCCTACCCAAATCCAAAAAGATTGAACAGGAAACACAACCCCCAGCCGCGTCGGCTCGGACACTTGAGTGAAGCGTTCATCGTTTTTCGACGCCCCTGTTCACCTCGTGCACCCTTTGACCTCATAGTTCATGCCCAAAACAAACCATGAACGTGACTGAGGGCAACATGCCCTAGGGCCCGGTCAGCAGGCAGGTGCTGCGTCAAGGAGCGCCCAAGATGAGATCCAGGTGGTCGTGGCAGATCTGAGACCAGGTCTCCATTTGTGGACGCTCCATCGCAAGCTCGTCCCGATTCAAAAAACTCAGGTCGGTGATCACCGCCTCGCCACACGTGACCTGGTCACTCTCACACTCAAATACGTGCACAACTCCGATGTGCACGCGCCCCACCTCAGTGGAATCATCGTTCAACAAAGCGACCGCCCGCTGCCTGTACGCGGACCCGATCCGAAGCTCCTCTGCAACCTCCCGCTGCAACGCCGCGTGGTAGGCTTCGCGGTCAAAAGCGGCGCCGCGACTATCAGTGTCATTCATATGTCCGCCAATGCCAATCGAACGCTTGGCAGTCAGCCGCTTTTCGCCGCCCTTGCCCCCTCGCACATAGCTCAAAATCCGTCCCTGATGAGTAAAAATCGCGTAGGGGATGATCTGTTTGTGGGAGGGATCCGCCTCGGCGGCGGACCGCTTCATAAAGCGAGGAACAGGCGGGGTGAGGAATGCATTCAAGTACCGATCCACCTCGAATCGGAGCCCTTGAAAATCCCCCAAATCCTCCAAGACGGAGCGGGGCACCACCAAAATCATCTCTTCAGACATAGGGTAAAACTACTGAGTCCTCCGAGTGAGTAAAGAGCCACAGGCTCGAGCGCTGGATCCCTGGATCGCGCGGGAGCGCTGAAACAACAAGGGCAGGCCGTGCACGCTCATGCAATTCCATCCCCAGTCGACTCTTGGGAGTCTGGCTGCTTGGCCTGTATTCCGCCCGACTCAACCTTGGCCAGCACCCCGGCCACGTCCGGAGCGGGAAGCAGTTCCAGTTTTTTGCGGATGATTTCCGCGCGCAATGGATCTCGCTCCTGTGCAGCGAGCTTCTGGTGCCAGCCCTTCTGAAGGTGGGCCGGCTGGGTTTCCATGAACAGCTCGTCAACAGCCGCGCAGAACTCCTCCGGATAAAAACCCAGATCACAGCCGAGTTTCGCGAGGGAAAGCAAATTCAGCGCCTCCTTGGAAGCCATGCAGTAGGAATACTTTAGGATTCCATAAGAGCGCCCGACATTGTCTAAAAGCGTGTTTGGACGCCGCTGAAGCAGCGTCTGACGGGCGTTCTGCTCGTGCTCGATGATTTGCAAAATCACCTTTTGAAGCCGCTCGACAATATCCTCCTCCTTCTCCCCAAGCGTAGTTTGGTTGGAAACTTGAAAGAGATTGCCCAGCGCCTCGGTTCCCTCCCCGTATAACCCCCGCACAGCGAGACCGATTTTATTCACTGCCTGAATGACTTGGTTGATCTGCTCGCTTAAAACCAATCCGGGTACATGAACCATGGCGGAAGCCCGCATCCCCGTGCCCACATTGCTCGGGCAGGCGGTTAGGTAGCCGAGCTTTGAATCAAACGCGAAATCGAGAACTGATTCCAAGGATGAGTCCACTTTGTTGATCGCCTTATATGCTGCCCTGAGTTGCAAGCCCGAGCGAAGCGCCTGCATTCTGAGATGGTCTTCCTCGTTGACCATGATCGACAGGGTCTGACGCTTGTTCATGACCACAGCGGAACCGACTCCTCTCAGGGCATGCTCCCGGGAAATCAGATGTCTCTCCACCAAAACTTGTTTTTCAAGGGGGCTCAGCTCCTGACAAGCCAGCGAATAGGCTTCCCCCATCTCGGACAATTCCTCCACACGCGGGCGGATCTTTTCCAAAATTGAGGCCCTCTCCGCCTTCTTTGCCCACCCCGGAAACGGCACTCCGCGCAAATTGCGAGCCAGACGCACGCGGCTGCTCACCACAATCTGATGGTGAGGACCGTCCCCGCGCAACCAGTCGCTGGTTTTGCTTAAAATGTTCCGTATCGCCATAGTTATTCTTTCCGCAGTTTCTTGAAATCCATCCGACCCCTATTCCCGTCGATCGCCTCTCGGCCTGAGCTTCTAGGCGGTGCCCTCCTCGATTTCACGGATTCTGTCGCGGATGGCCGCCGCCTCCTCGTAGGCCTCGGAGGCAACCGCCGCTCGCAACTGTTCGTGAAAAGCCCGAAGCTCCTGCTCCCTTCGAATGATTGCGGCCTGTCTCTCGGGCACCTTGCCCGTGTGCTCCACCCCCTTGTGCATCCCGCGCAGCATCGGGGCAAGCCCCTCGGCAAAAGTTTCGTAACACGACGAACACCCGAGCCGGCCGGTTTTTTTAAACTCCGTCTGCGTGAACCCGCACACTGCGCAGCGGACGCTCTCAGAGGGGCCGACTTCAACGCTCTGCGCGGCACCCATTCCAAGAAGCATGTCAGCCAGCGCGAACCCCGTGGGATCGGTGACACCCTTCTCCTTCGAACAAGACTCGCACATGTTCACCTTCTGCATCTTCCCGTCCACAATCTGGGTTAGGAAGACACTGGCGTTCTCAGTTCTGCAAACGTCGCACAACATTCATTTTCCTCCACTCAGTACATCTTTCTCTACGCTACAGCATCCCCGGCCGGTACGCCTGGAAAAGTGACGCACATTTTCATCAGGCCGGAGAACCCGCGCCTGACCTAGGCATAAATCGGAGTCCCAGTTTCTGACGTAAACTTGCGGAAACGGTCGATAACCCTTTGGGTGAGGGCACCAGGCTTACCGTCGCCGATCGGGCGCGTATCGAGCTCAATCGCAGCAATCACCTCCGCGGCGGTGCCCGTCAGGAAGCACTCGTCGGCGGTGTAAACATCGTACCTCGTCATCTCGCGCTCTTGGATCGGGATTCCTAGCTCCCCACAGATCTCAAAAACCACTTCCCGGGTGATGCCCCCGAGAGCCCCGGCGTACACCGGCGGAGTCGTGATCGCCCCTTTCTTGATCACAAAAATGTTATCCCCCGTGCACTCCGCCACATAGCCCTGCTCATTCAACATCAACCCCTCGTCGGCTCCCGCATGGTTGGCCTCCACCTTGGCCATGACGTTGTTGAGGTAGTTCAAAGACTTCACGGCGGGCAGAAGTGCGGCGGGCGCTGCGCGACGAGTAGCGCATGTGACCATGACCATCCCCTTCTGGTACTTCTCCTCCGGATAAAGCTGAATTTTGTCTGCAATGATGATCACACAAGCCTTGGGGCAACGATCCGGACTCAGCCCAAGATTGCCTTTGCCCCGAGTCACCACCAACCGAATGTACCCGTCCCTGAGCCCATTCTGGCGAATTGTTTCAAGTGTGGCGGCCTCCAGCTCAGAAAAACTCAAAGGCATTTTCAGAGCGATCGCCTTCGCCGAATCCCACAAACGCTCCAAATGTTCGGTGAGCCGGAAGACGCGCCCGTTGTAAAAACGGATTCCTTCAAAAATCCCGTCCCCGTAGAGCAACCCGTGGTCAAACACCGAAACCTTGGCCTCGGATTCGGGATAAAAAACGCCGTCGATATAAATCTTCATGTGGGTGGTAAACTGGAGAGAAGTAAAATTGGAATTTCGCTTCGGCTTGCGGTCAGACGTCCTGCGGCTGGCTCCTAAATCAGGCGAACTTAGCAGACGAGCTGGCCGTCGCGAATTTCGAGGCGCCGGTCGCCCTGCTTGGCCAAATTCGGGTCGTGAGTCACAACCACTAAGGTTCGTTGCTTTTCACGGGTGAGGGCAAGCAACAATTCGATAATCGTCGCACCCGTTTTTGAATCCAAATTCCCAGTAGGCTCATCCGCAAAAAGGAGCGATGGATCATTAACGAGGGCACGCGCGATGGCCACCCGCTGCTGTTCTCCGCCGGAGAGCTCTGAAGGCAGGTGGTGCAAGCGATCCGACAAACCAACCCTCTCGAGGCCCTCCTCGGCGCGCTTTTTGGCTTTGCTCCCGTAATCACCGCCAATCATCGCGGGCAACGAGACGTTTTCAAGGGCGGTAAGTTCCGGCAGCAGAAAGTAACCCTGGAAGACGAATCCTATCCTCCTATTCCGCCGCACGCACTCGGCACGGTCGCCCTCGGCGTAAAGGGTTTCCCCGTCAATTGAAACGCTACCACTTTCGGGCTTCTCCAGCCCTGCCAGCGTGTACAAGAGAGTGGTTTTACCTGCGCCGGATGCGCCACACAAAAACACCACCTCCCCGCGTTGAATCTCGAGGTCGATCCCGCGCAGGACATCCACCTTCCTTGGGCCAATCTGAAAAGACCGCCGTAGCTGGATTGCTTTCAGATGATTTTCAACGCCCATAACTCAGCCCCGAACATGCATGCATCCAGATGCTTCTTCAACCGAAGAAAAATCACATCCTCCGAGCCGCGGCCCGCCGTAGCCGGTCATTGATGGCGACTCCCAATCCTGTTTCCGGCACAAGTTCCGCGACAATTTCACGAACTCCCGATTCGTCCAGCCGCCTCATGCAACCAAACAGACGAGCAGCCGCCTCACGCAGATCCTGCGATTCGCTCAGAACCTCCACCGCAGAAAACCCGGGTTCCGGGCTCTTCCAGGCAAGCAGTCCCACCCCCGAGCGCTGCTGCTGGGGGTATTCACGTGCGCGAGCCAATACAAGTTGCGTCTGCGGAGCATAGTGGCTTTCAAGCTGACCCGGAGCCTCAACCCTCCCCTGAACCGCCGAACCAGCGTATGCTGGCAAAACCTCTGCCACGGACTTCAGATCCTCCGCAGTCACAGGCCCGCTGCGCAGAATCCGCACCCCCTTGCCATTCAGGGAAACAATCGTGGACTCGATGCCGTGCTGGGTCGGCCCGCCATCAAGGATCATGGGAATGCGCCCAGCAAGTTCAGAAAACACGTGTCCAGCCTCCGTGGGGCTGATCCGGCCGAAACGATTTGCACTGGGCGCCGCGAGCGGCCGCCCGAAGCGCGAGAGAAGCGATTTAAAAACAGGATGGGAGGGCATGCGCAGCGCCACGGTGTCGAGCCCTGAACACACGAGTTCGGGAACCATGTCGCTGCGGGGAAGCACGAGCGTCAAAGGGCCGGGCCAAAAACGAACCGCGAGCCGCTCCGCGAGCTCAATTGCCTCCCCACGCAGGACGGTCATACGATTCAGCCAGTCTTTTTCAGGCAAATGACAGATCAGCGGATCAAAAAAAGGACGTTGCTTTGCTTCGAAAATTTTTGCCGCAGAGGCAGGATTTAGAGCGTCGCCGGCGAGCCCATAAACTGTCTCTGATGGCACCCCTACCACACACCCCCGCTGCAGGAGAACGCACGCCTCCTCGATCGCGGCTTCCAGCGAGGGGGAGCTGTTGTTGGGCAGGACAAGCGTTTCCACCGTTTACAAACCGGATTCAGGAAATGTGGCAGACGCAGGGGAGCCAGCTCGAACGAGCGTCGAACGAGCCTCACGCACCAAATCCGCAGCCGCCTCCACGGTATCCCCGAAGGCCACCAAGTGTCCCATCTTGCGAGCGGCGCGGGGCTGAACTTTGCCGTACAAGTGCAATTTGACCTCCGGCAACGAAAGCGCGGAGATCCAATCGGGCTCTCCACCCTCCCACACATCTCCCAGCAAGTTCGCCATGGCAACCGGACGCAAAAGGCGTGTTGAGCCAAGGGGAAGGCCGCACACTGCGCGAAGCTGCTGCTCGAACTGGCTGGTCACACAGGCATCGAAGGAAAAATGACCCGAGTTGTGGGTGCGGGGGGCGAGTTCATTCACCAGGAGACTCCCGTCCGCGAGCTGGAACAGCTCCACGGCAAGCACGCCGACAAAATCCAGAGCGCGCACCACAGTCTCCGCAATGCACCGCGCGTCCCGCACCACCACGTCCGGAACCCGCGCAGGCACCAAGGTCACATCCAGAATGTGGTTCGAATGCACGTTTTCACAGACCGGGAACACCTCGGTTGAGCCGTCCATTCCGCGGGCAATGATGACGGAGAGCTCGCGCTCGAAAGGCACCCATGCCTCTAGGACAGCAAGCTGGTTGAACTCGCGCCAAACAGCCGCCAGATCAGCCCCGGGCCCGATTTTGCGCTGCCCCTTCCCATCATACCCAAACGCCGCGGTTTTGAGCACCGACGGCACACCCAGATCGCGCACGGCGCACCTGAGCCCGGCTTCATCCGAAACCGACTGGAAGGCCGCGACCGGCAATCCAGCGTCCCGAAGGAAGATTTTTTCCCGAAGCCGATGCTGGCAGATGTGGAGGGCATTCCCAGAGGGCCTCACGGGGCACTCCTCAGAAGCCCACTCCACCGTGAGTGCAGGGATGTTTTCAAATTCGAAGGTCAGCACATCCAATCCTCGTGCAAAGGTTCGAACTGCCTGCTCGTCGTCGTAGGAGCCGAGCACCTCAAAATCTGCGACCTGTCCTGTGGGTGTATCGCTCTCCGCGCTGTAGGTGTGAACCCGATAACCGAGCCGCTTCGCAGCGATCGCCAGCATCCGGCCAAGCTGACCACTACCCATCACCCCAATGATTGAACCTGGGTAAATCGCATCGCACTCGCTCATACCGCACTACCCTCCGCGTCCGGAAACTCCGCGGAGAGCACCTGATCGGTCTGGGCTGCGCGGAAAGCCTCGAGCCTTGCCGAAACCGCCGGATCCTGAAGGGCCAAGATCGAGGCGGCGAGCAGAGCAGAATTTTTCGCCCCCGCCACGCCGATGGCAAGCGTTCCAACCGGTATCCCTGCCGGCATCTGGACAATCGAAAGCAGGGAGTCGACACCACGCAACACCTTGCTTTCCACGGGAACCCCAAGGACAGGAAGTCTAGTGTGCGCCGCGACCATTCCTGGCAAATGCGCGGCCCCCCCGGCGCCGGCAATAATCACCTGCACCCCCCTGCCCGCGGCCTGTTTCGCATACTCCGCCATCAGGTCCGGGGTACGATGCGCTGATACGACTTTTTTTTCGTAAGAAACGCCCAGAGATTCGAGCATCGTGGCGGCGTGCCTCATGGTTTCCCAATCCGACGTGCTGCCCATGATGATCCCAACTGCTGTTCGGGGTAGATCCATGCCCTATTGAAGCCACGGATTGCGATCGCTGGCAAAATCCAAAAGCGGGGGATTTGCACTACCTCTTCCCAAAAACCACGTTATCTTTGGCACCGATGACCCCATGCCGGAATTTCCAAGCGCGGCTTTGCGCGCAATTTGCGGGTGTCCGGCGTTTGGCCTGCGCCATGCGTAAAATGGCCGCTCTGGGTATATTTTTGATTTTACTGCTTCAAGACGCGCGCGCCGCCAGCGCCCCGATACCAAGGCCAGGGTCTGAGTCGCTCAAGGGGCGGGTCGAGAGGGAACTCGCCCTCAAAGTCGCGGGGGATTCAGCCGGGGTGGAGTTCGAGCTCGACACGAGCAAGCTCGCGGGAGCCATCACCAGCGTTAATTTAAACTCGGGGTATTTCAAATACCAACCCCCGAAGGACCGGTCCGTCACTTCCGACTCCTTCCGTTTTCGCGCCAAACGCTCGGGAGCCTATTCTCCGTGGGAGATTTTTAGAATCACGGTGAGCGATATCGGCCCTAAAATTGAGGTTTCAAGCTACTTAGATTTTGGATCGATCCGTTTAGGGGGGGTCAAGGAGCTGCCGCTGGAAATTTCAAACACCGGTGATACGCCGACCGAAGTCATCTTGGAAACAAACCGCGGCTGGTTCACTGTGTCGCTTTCTCAATTCTTACTGGAGCCCAGCGAGAGGAGAACGGTCAGCATTCGGTTCGCACCATCGATTTCTGGCAGGGCGCTAGCTGATCTAACAGTGACCTCGACTGGGGCGGTTCAACTCGTGCGTCTTGCAGCTGACGTTCCAACTTGGATTGAGGTCCGTCCACAAACACTCACCATCAGTCCAAATCAAAATCAAAACCGTGAAGCCGCGCTGGTGCTACGGAATCCGAACCCGGAAGAGGAGACAGTCCAGATCGACTCAAAAAATGCGCTGGTGCATCCACCTAGTGTGGTTATACCGCCGGCCGAATCGGTCGAGGTGAAATTCTCTGTGCCGAGCATCCAGAAGCAAGCGCTCAAGGGGGTGATCATGATCTCCAACGCGAAAGAATTCTCAATCGTGGTGCCGTGGAGCGCAAAGGTAGTGCCTGCCTCCTTAAAAACCGACACCCGTATCTCCCCAGACCTCAGCATCTTGCCTTCCCTCGTGCGAATGACCAACAACGGGGGCATCAACGGCACATGGAAGTTCACGGTCCCCGCGCCTTTTTCCATCGAAAACGAGCCGAGTCAGACCATCGCGCTGCAACCAAACGAGACCCGAGAGATCAAAGTCACCCGAACGCCGGTGCGAAAAACGGATGTGCTTGGGAACAAGTTGCTTACTGCAGGCAGCGTTCGAATATCCGGTCCTGATGGTGAGAGTGAAATCAGGGTTGAGAATGTGACGCCGACAAAACCCGCCCCGGCAAAAACGGCGCCCGTGCCCGTTCCGAAACCGCTGCCGAAACCGCTGCCGACTTCGAGTCTAGATCCAGACTCGCAGTCATTTTCGCTACCGCCACCGCCCGAGGCGAATAACTCAAGAACGCCCGCAGGGGCCGCAATCCCAACGTTTCCACCACCAGTGGTTCCGCCCAGTCCGCCGAAGAACCCCCCGCTCACCGAAACGACCCCGCAGTTTGACTCCCCGATCGACCCGGCAATTCGCAACTCCATTCTCGAGCAATCGGCCATTCAGTTGCTTGCAAACGTTAGCGTTGAAAACGTCACCGCGACCTCGGCCTCCATCGTCATCCCCTATCCGCCCAATCCTCCGGAAAATTATCCCCTGATTCTGCGCAGGCAAGTGAAGTTAAAATCCAACTCGGAACCAAGTTTTGAATGGAGTTTGCTGAAATTCGATCCTCCGAAAAGAGTCAATCCCGAGGTTCTCCGCTACGAAGTCAGCGGCTTGGATCCGGGTGAGTCCAACACCATCAGAATTGTGAGTCCACAACTCATCAACAAGACCCGCGTTGTCATGCAGCAGTTCAACATCCAAACGCCGCCTGCAAAAGTTTGGATGACATGGCGACTCGGCCTGTCCATTCTCACCGTGTGCGCGGCATGCGGGGCCTACATCCAGCGCAGACGCTAGACTGCGGAAAAACTTCAGACTCAAAAAAGTCAATCGGAACGCGCTATCTAAAACCGCGTCCCGGGAACTGTCCTCGCAGAATCAGGACGAGGAGAAATCAACATCCAATCAACCTTCCAACTCCTGCGTTCGCGAAGGAGGGCAATTTCGCCCGAAAATACATCTCCGCTTGGCATGAAAAACATCACCGGCACTTCCGCAAGATCCCCCTTGAATGCGGGTGCCCCAAACTCCCAGCGCGCCGCTTGACGCACCGCAAACGCGTCTACGCGAACCGACTCGACAAACCGCTCCACGTCCCTCCGGTCCTGATAGCCGCTTGAGACCTGCAGATACGCCTGTCGATAATGCTGCAGCTTGATTGCACTCAGGTGGATCCGGGCGGCCTCAAAAAGCTCAACAGGGTCCGGTTCACGCGTCGCAAACTCCTCACGCCTCTGCGTTTCCCAGCCCAAGAAGCACGCCCCGATGGTGCAAATCACGATGCCGACCCGGGTGTGAATTGTCATACGGGCCGGTCGCCTATCCGAGGAGCTTCCACAACTTCTTGTGAATCAATGCCAGACATCCGGCGGAGATAGGAAAATGAATACAATCCCGTCCCGTGACCATCCCCCCAGGCAGGCTGCAGCGCATACCCGCCGATGACCTGCATTCTGGTCAAAATAAAACTTTTGGCATCATAATGAACCACAGGCCGGTCGACCATACCAAGGACATCCGCCTCGCCCTGGCAGACGGCGCAAGGGCATGAGCGGCGCAACTGCTCGAGGCCGAAGAAACTCTCCATTCCGTCGCTCCAGAGGAGCGCGACTTGATCGCCTACCTGATCAACTTTCACCAAACCCAACCGGCTGCCTGAGTCCATAAAATTCTAAGAGGCTGAGGTTCAACGATGCCCCATCCGACACTAAGCGTCCAGAAAAACTAGGCGTCCGGAAAATCAGTACCAACGGGCCGCCACTGCTTGCCTGAGCGTTCGCCAAAAAGCGCGCTGCCGACTCGGACCATGGTGGCCCCCTCCTCCACGGCGACTTCGAAATCCCCGCTCATCCCCATGGATAATTCCGGGAGACCGATGCGCGCCTCGGCCTGTAAAGCGTCACGCAACTCTCTAAGGCGCAGGAAGTACCTGCGGGAATCCTCCGCCTCCGGTGCAGGCGGGGGGATGGCCATCAAACCCGCGATCTCCAACCTGCCAAGCTGCACCAACTCCTCGATCTGGCGTCTGAGGGCGTCCGGTGTAAATCCAAACTTTGTGCCCTCCCCAGCCACGTTCACCTCCAAGAGAACCTTTGGATACAACCCCAGTTCGCCGGCGATCCTGTCGATATCCTGCGCGATGGACAACGAATCCACCCCGTGCAGCAACTCAAAAAAAGGCAGGGCCTGCCGCACCTTGTTGCTCTGCAAATGGCCGATGAAGTGCCACCGGACAGATTTTGGGAGGAGCGGAATCTTCGTCCGCGCCTCCTGAATCCGGTTTTCTCCAAAAACAACCACTCCCGCCTCGATCGCTTCCCGGAGGAGTTCCGGCGGGTGACTTTTGGAAACCGCCACTAACTGGACCGCAGCTGCATGGCGCCCCGAGCGCTCCGCCGCCGCAGTGATTCGATCCTGAATATCCCCAAAACGATCACGGAGCGTTGACATTGTAAAGGTATGATAACTTGACTTAATCTGCAATTACTTACAAGGTGCATCTTCCCCACGCGATGTATATTGAGGCCCTTAAAGTTTTTTGTGCACTTGCTGAGACTGGAAGTTTTTCACGCGCAGGTGCGGTCCACTTCATATCACAGAGTGCGGTCTCGCAACAGATCAACGCTTTGGAGACGAAACTCAAGGCGAGTTTACTGGAGCGCGGAGGGCGGAGCGGTGTGGTTCTCACTCCCGAGGGACATGTATTTCTGCAAGCTTGCCGAGAAATTCTGGCAATCTACGCCTCCATCGAGGCTCGGCTCAAAAGCGCCCAACAAAACGTTACCGGAGAAATGAGGATAGCCTCTATCTACAGCATTGGCCTCCATGAGCTTCCACCCATCCTCAAGGAGTTCCGCTCAAGCCATCCAGATATCCGGGTGACGGTGGAGTACAAGCGTAACTCTCAGATCTACGCATCCGTTCTCGGGGGAACGGCCGACATCGGTCTCGTGGCGTTTCCCAAGCGACGCACCGGCATCCATGTTGAACTCTTTGGAGAAGACGAACTCGTGGCGATATTCACCCCGGCAAACCCCCTTGCGCGCATGGAAACCATTTGCCTCAAAGACCTCTCGGGCATGCGCTTCGTTGCATTCGAGCCCGACCTGCCCACACGCAAGGCCATCGACAGGCACCTCCGAAACTGCGCGGTCAGTGTGCTGCACCACATGGAGTTCGATAACATTGAGACTGTCAAAAAGGCGGTTGCCGTTGAGGACGCCGTTTCGATTGTCCCACGGAACACGATCACAAAGGAACTTGAGCGCGGGTCCCTGGTGGCCAGAGAGATCGCACAGCCAAATATGCGCCGCCAACTCGGCGCAATCTGCAAGCGTTCTGCGATCCGGCCACCGGGATGGAAAACCCTGCTGGGATCTCTCAAAAACATCAACTCCCCTGAGCGCCGCCCGCCCGCGCCGGCCAGCTAGGAGAAAAATCGCTAGGATCCAATTGGTTGCGTGGGCAGCAACTCCCAGGGAGCAATCGCCCGTGCGCCGTGACGATCACGGCTCTTTGAGGTTGAGAGTTGCGACCCTATCGATTTCCCTTGGCTTCGTCGCCTAGCGGCGTTTCCCTCCAGCCCGTATTCCACCGATGATTTACTCGCTTTCCCTCGAAAACGCCCTCCTCGGCGTGGGACTCTTTCTCATTCTGTCGCACCTCCCCGCTCTGCTTGGCGCTGCATCCGTTCAAGAGCGGCTCAAACGCTTTCCTCGATCGATTCCTTCCGGTGCGGTTTTGTTCTCCACGGCGGCCGGTTGGTTTTTTTGGCTCCTGTACTCGACCGACTTGGGAGAGTTCAGCTCCATGCGGAGCAAATTCCTGATATTCACGGCGGCAGCCTACGTTCTGACGCTCCGATTTGGCATGGAATTCCTTTCGGTACGCGCCCTTGGAATGCTTTTACTACTTGTCGCAGAGCCCCTTTTGGAATCGGCATGGCTGCGCCCTGAAACAGGCAGGATTTTGCTCGTGGGCCTCGTTTACCTGTGGATCGTGTGCGGCCTGTTTTTCATCGGAACCCCCTACGTTCTTCGCGACCTAATCTCTTGGGTGAGCGCAAGCGCACTTCGATGGAGGGCGGCGGCCATGGCGGGGATCGTCTACGGAGCGATTCTCATCGGGGTTCGAGCATCGATGTAAATCCACCTCCGGGTTCTGGGCGAGTCGGCCCTGAACCTTGAGCTCTGAACGAGGACTGTTATTCAAATCGAGACGCGTGCCCATCCGCACCTGGAACTTTATTTGCTAACACAAGGAACTTCTTGCATTCGCAACCGAGTCGCCCCATTGTGCGCACTCTCAAAGAAATAGGACTTATGCCAGAATCAAAGGAAATCAAGGCTCTTCGCCTTCACGACAAGGACACGGGCAGCGCTGATGTGCAGATCGCCCTCCTGAGCCAACGTATTTTGCAGCTCACCGACCACTTGAAGACGCACTCCAAGGACCATGCATCCCGCCGTGGCCTGCTGATGATGGTGGCGCGCCGACGCAAACTTTTGGATTATCTTAGCCGCACGGCAAATGATCGTTACAAAGTGGCCCTAGAGAAGCTCAATCTGCGCAAGTAGCGTAGATTCAGTAATTTCAGCGACGCCCTCGGCACCCCGAGGGCGTCATTCTTTTGTGAAGGCCGCTCGGCTCTTCACACCTACCCCAGAAAAACAACCCGCCCCGCCGCGTCCCACTCCCTTGGACGGAGCCCAGCCGGTTCACTCCCCCGCCTAGAAACCTCGGGTCGAACCCAAACCTTTCGACCGCAGATTTTTCAAACGGACCGAGAACCCGCTGGGCTACGAGCCAGGGATTGATGAAGTACGCTAGGTAAAGGCACAAACAACAAACAAAACATGATCCATTCAGCTCATAGCCAAGTCGGCTCAACAACCATCCAGTTCGAAACAGGTAAACTCGCGAAACTCGCCGACGGCGCTGTGACCGTGCAGTGCGGCGAAACCATCGTGATGGTCTCGGCCGTTTCAGCGACGAAAATCAAAGAAGGACAAGACTTTTTCCCGCTCACGGTGGACTACCGCGAAAAGGCAGCCGCAGTCGGTAAGTTTCCCGGCGGGTATTTTCGGCGTGAAGGACGCCCCAGCGAAAAAGAAATCCTCACCGCGCGCATGACGGACCGCCCTCTGCGCCCGCTATTTCCAAAAGGCTATCTTTACGACACGCAAATCATCTCGATCCTGCTAAGCGCTGACGGGGAAAACGACCCCGATATGCTTTCCATCAATGGTGCGTCCGCAGCCCTCATGGTCTCAGATATTCCGTTCGCAGGTCCCGTGGGCGCGGTGCGCGTTGGAAGAGTCCGCGGCGAGTTCATCGCCAACCCGACGCACTCACAGCGCGCCGAAAGCGATCTTGATTTGGTCTACGTGGGCACCCGCGACGAAGTCATCATGATTGAAGGCGAAGCGAATGAGATCCCTGAAGCGGATTTCATCAAGGCGCTTGAATTCGCTCACATCCATGCTCGCGCTCTGGTTGATGCTCAAGTCCAACTGGCAGCCGCGGTGAACAAACCCAAGCGTGAGGTCCCGCTCATGCTGGTGCGTGAAGACCTGCTCGAAGTTGCGTACGCAGTCGCGGGGGACCGGATTGAATCCGCCATCTACCTGCCGAGCAAAGTCGCGCGCGGGAAGGCCGTTGACGCACTCAAAGATGAGGTTGCTCAGGCGGTCAAATCCAAATTTCCAGAGGCCACCGGATTCGAGGTCAGCCAGGCATTTGACTACCTGCAGAAAAAGGCATTCAGGATCTCCATTCTCGACAAAAACGTGCGTTGTGACGGCCGCAAGCTCAACGAACTCAGAAAGCTTTCGGGTGAGACTGGTCTCCTCCCGCGCTCACACGGCTCCGCGCTGTTCGCACGCGGCGAAACCCAGGCGCTCGCCCTCGCAACCCTCGCAACAACCGGCGAGGCTCAGGACCTCGACGGCTATACCGGAGGCGTAACCAGCAAGCGCTTCATTCTCCATTACAACTTCCCTCCCTTCTCCGTTGGCGAGACGGGCCGCACGGGAAGCCCGGGCCGCCGTGAAATCGGTCATGGCGCACTCGCGGAACGCTCACTCGCTCCTGTGATTCCGTCAGAGGCGGACTTCCCCTACGCGATCCGTGTTTCCTCCGAAATCATGGAATCCAACGGCTCCACATCAATGGCCAGCGTGTGCGGCGGATGCCTTGCGCTCATGGACGCCGGCGTTCCAATCAAGAGCCCCGTTGCAGGGATCTCGGTTGGCTTGGTGACGGAGTTCGACGGTGCGCACCTGAAGCGCTACTCCATGCTCTCCGACATCATCGGAAGCGAAGACCACTTCGGCGACATGGACTTCAAAATCTGCGGCACAAACTCGGGCATCACGGGGTTCCAGTTGGACCTCAAACTGCCAGGCGTTTCACACCAGATCATGTGCGAGGGCATCCATGAGGCCAAAAGACTGCGCACCCAGATTCTGGAGTTCATGAATGGCGTTCTTGCAGCTCCACGCAGCGATCTCTCCAAGTACGCTCCCCGCATCGAGACCATCAAGATCCCTGTGGACAAGATCGGGCAACTCATCGGACCCGGTGGTAAGAACATCAAGAGCATCGTGGCCGAAACCGGCTGCGAAGTGAACATTGATGACGACGGCACGGTGCACATTTACTCCAACAATCCTGAAGGCATGGCTCGCGCCCGCCAGATCATCAGCGGGATGACCGCCGAAATTGAGGTCGGGCAGATCTACCAAGGACGCGTGGTGTCGATAAAGGACTTCGGAGCCTTTGTTGAAGTGTTGCCTGGCAAGGATGGCCTTTGCCACATCTCGGAGCTTGCGGAAACCCGGGTGAACAAAACCGAGGACGTCGTGAAAGTCGGCGAAGTGATCTGGGTCAAATGCATCGGAGTCGATGATAAAGGCCGCGTGAAACTCTCCCGGAAGGCGGCGATGCGCGAGAGGGATCAGGCGGCAGCAACCCCTAACGCTTAAAAGGGCTTCGCGAGTCGAAGTTGAAATTCATAGGGCTGCTCCAGCGATGGGGCGGCCCTAATTTTTACACTTGTGCTGGGTCTTACCAAGGGACCACGCTATGGAGGTTTCTCACCAACACTCACCCATCCCAAACAACAATTCATGATCACTCCCCAGAACATTCCACTGACCCGCCGCGAACTCATTAAGAATTCCTCACTCGCAGGGGCCGGCATGCTCGCGTTTCCCTACGTCATGCGCGGGCAAGCCAACAACGATAATTCGCTGATTCGAGTCGGCCTGATCGGGTGCGGCGGCCGCGGATCAGGAGCTGCGGATCAAACCCTCAGCGTGCAGGGGTCAAACGTAAAACTCACCGCAATTGCCGATGCTTTTGAGAGTAAAGTTGAAAAAACAGTCCAAGGGCTCAAGTCCAAGCACTCGGACAAGGTTGACCTTCCGCCAGAGCGCTGCTTTCACGGTCTTGACGCATACACCAAGGTTTTTGAGCATTGCGACTTGGTGATTTTGGCAACGCCTCCGGGATTCCGTCCCCAGCACTTCGCCGCAGCGGTAAATGCTGGGAAACATGTTTTCATGGAAAAACCCGTCTGCGTCGACGCAGTGGGCGCAAAAAGGGTTCTCGAAGCAGCAAAGGAAGCAGACAAGAAGGGCCTCAAAGTGGTGGTCGGACTCCAGCGGCATTACGATGAAAAGTACCGCGAGACCGCAAAGCGCGTTCACGACGGAATGATCGGCGAGATCATTCAAGCAAACGTGTACTGGAATGGAGCGGGAATCTGGTGGCGCAAGCCCGAGGAAGGAATGACGCCGATGATGGCTCAAATCCACAACTGGTACCACTTCGCCTACCTGAGCGGGGATCACATCTGCGAACAGCATGTCCACAATCTGGACGTAGCCAACTGGTTCTTGGGACAAACACCCGTGAGCGCCTTTGGCGTGGGCGGACGCCAGATGCGCAATCTTGAGCAACCCAGTGAAATCTTCGATCACTTCGGCATTAACTACATCTACCCGAGCGGCGCATCTGTTGCCAGCCAGTGCCGCCAGTACCCAGGACAAGGCCGCGTTGCAGAGGATTTCCGCGGCACAAAGGGAATTTGCGAGGTCGGAAAAATCACTGACTACAAAGGCAACATTATCTGGAAATACGATCTCAAGCCCGCGAACCCCTACCAGGTGGAGCACGATGAACTTCACAATTTCATCCGCAAAAACATCGCCCATAACGACGCCTATTATGGAGCGACCAGCAGCTTCACGGCCGCACTCGGACGTTACGCCGCGTACACCGGCAAGGAATTGAAGTGGGACGCTATCCTTGCGCTCAACGACAGCCAGATGCCCGATCACATCGACGCCAACACGGTGCCGCCGGTCAAGGCCAATGCCGACGGCTCCTACACCCTTCCAAACCCACGGGATTACAAGATCACCGGTTCGTAGGTTGATTACGGCGCCTTTGAAGTAGGGTCAACGCGAGGGTGCCCAAGAACAAAACAGCGCACCATTCGCGCATCTTAAAATTCCTTGCAATGCCGCACGCATCAGCGCGCGCTTCCTCACCGAGGCGCGCGCTTTTTGTTTTTTGCGATCCCTCAAGCGCTCAAACAAACTCCAAAAATCCGAACCGCTCTGGGATATGAAACTGCGCGAAACCCGTCGGGGACCACGCGCTCAATTCCCGAGGCAAGCCCTCCGGACGGTCAATCCGCGTGAAGTTCACACGCCAACGATCGCCGGCAACCGGCGGCCTCTCGCTGATGCTTGCGAACGGAATCGCCCACTCCGCCGCCCACCCGCCATCGACCGCTCCAGCCAGCGTCTGAAGGCCCGCACAGCGCCAGCGGAAATCCTTGCGATACCCGCTGCGAATCTTCCGTACGCACAAATCGAGCACCGCATTGTTTGGATTCACCTCAAATTCGAAATAAGCTCCAAGGTCGCCGACTGGGTCGAGGAACACCTCCACAACCTCCTCTTTATACAACGGCGCATCACGCTCGCGCAGAGTCGCCCAGGGACGCGAATCTTCGGCGAAGAAAAACAACCGCAGGTGTTCCGCATCCCAGCCTGCCTTCACCTGGGTGCCCTGCCTGGGCTTCAAACCGTTTTCCGCAAGCTGCAACTCCGCGCATTCGATCCCGTCCCACGGGGCACTATTCCTGTCGAGACTCACTTCACCAAACGTGTGCCTCACACACCGAAGACGCGGGAGTTCGCCACGCATTCCACGTTACTGCATGTCCTCAAAAACACCCGCCACATGCATCGCCGCCACCACTGCGAAGCCGACCGAGAGGACCGTTGTCACAATTGAGGCTGCGAGCCACAAGTTCAAACCGCTCTCGGCGGGGGCGAAGGCGCCGTCCGCGTGTCGGGGCAGCGGAAAAGATCCGGGCGCAGGGAAAGATTCATCCACCTCGTAAACAGCCGCTCCTGCCTCCTCCTGAGACTCTGCGGGCGACTCCTCCGAAACCGGAACCTCTTCCTCAACCACGTAAACAACCTCTACATTCCCCATGCGAATCCGCATGCCATTTTCCATCTGATAAGCAGTCCCGGGTTCAATCGGATAGTCGTTAATAAAAGTGCTCTCATTCCCGGCAAGATCCGCGACGACGTAACCGGTGACATCGAGAGTGATCTGGACATGCGCTGCAGCGACCGAATCATCTGGAACAATGATCACGCAATCCATCCCGCTCCCAAGAATCACCGTTGAGAGCGACAATTCATACGCGGTGGAGGTTCCATCCGACTGATTAACGACGAGCTGTTGCATGGTCTCGGGGAGAGATTTGAGTTGTCAGGAGAGCGCAAACGATCGCCGCGCCAACTACCTCCCACTGTCTATTAGTTCGGCGAATTGTTCAAAGAAATAACTTGCGTCATTCGGTCCCGGAGCCGCCTCAGGGTGATACTGCACGCTGAACACAGGGAGAGATTTGTGGCGCATTCCCTCGACAGTTTGGTCGTTCAAGTTGATGTGGGTGACTTCCACTTCACTCGGCAATGAATCGGCATCGACGGCGAAACCATGATTCTGCGAGGTAATCGACACCTTCCCCGTGCGCAAATCTTTCACGGGCTGGTTACCGCCACGGTGCCCGAACTTGAGTTTGAAAGTCTTTCCCCCAAACGCGTATGCGAGCATCTGGTGCCCGAGGCAAATCCCAAAAACAGGAACTTTGCCGACAAGCTTGCGGATGTTCTCGTGCACGTAGGTCAGCGCTGAAGGATCCCCGGGACCGTTCGAAAGAAACACGCCATCTGGCTTGAGCGCAAGCACGTCCTCCGCGCTATAGTGAGCCGGCACCACACGAATCGCGAATCCCTCCTGGCGGAGGCGCCGCAGGATATTGAGCTTAATTCCAAAGTCGTAGGCGACAATCCGCCGTTTTACGGGCGGGAGTGGCATGAATCCCTGCAACCTCTCATCAACCTCCGCACCCGCAGTTCCCGAGGTTGTCCATGCACGGGAGGCTGTGCTATCCGGGTCCCAGTCGTAAGGTGATCCCGCCGTCACCTCGCGCACAAAGTCCTGTCCGACGACTCCAACCCCCCGCTGCGCGAGTCGAACCGCCTCAGCTTCACTACCGACTTCGGATGTCACACACCCCCGCATTGCCCCCTTGTCCCGCAGATGCCGGGTCAGCGCCCTCGTGTCAACTCCTTCGATCCCAGGAATTTTCCAGCGTTTCAAGTAGTCGCCCAGGGACTCCTCCGCGCGCCAACTGCTGGCAACGGGGCTGAGCTGCTCCACCACGAACCCCCGAACGTGCGGCCCCGTGCTCTCCTCGTCCAATGCATTCACACCGTAATTGCCAATCTCCGGATACGTCATGGAGACAATCTGTCCGCGATACGAGGGGTCGGTAAGAACCTCCTGGTAACCAGACATTGAGGTGTTGAAGCAAACCTCGCCCAAAGCTGTTCCAATGTGACCAAAAGACTTTCCGACAAAGCTCCTCCCATCTTCCAAGGCTAGAATCGTGCGCATTGAATTAAAAAGAATGCGGTTCTGAGCGGAGCTTTCGAGCAAATTTCTCGGATTTGGATGAGTTTATTGGAACTTTTACTACAATTAGGACTTGCCTCCCAAGCCGCGACATCCCTTTAGTCCCGGCCGGCTGGTGCACTCCGAAGAATCATTTGCTTTCCACCAAGCAAACCTTCATTCAAACACCCCTGCAGCCCTTTGACCCGCACCCAATCAAGCCGCGAGAACTCAGTCTGCATCGCATTCTAGCCATGGATTCCATCATTCCACCAGATTCCGCTCCCGAACAAAGTCCAGACCCCCAAGCCCTCCCCAGAGAGAGCACTACTGCCTCAGGTCTAATACCGCATCCTCAGAGCCCCGCTCTTACGCCACCCCCTAAAGAGGAGTCCAACGAGACGGGGCAACCCGTGCAGGGACATGCGCGCGAACACTCCGACCTGATCCAAGGCCCCGAGGATCCGCACTCTGACTCGCAGGAGACCGCTCCCAATGAATCAGATCCGAGCGGCCCGGAGTCGTTCACCGAAACGCCCGACCCAGGATCGATCGAAGAATTCGCTTTGCGCGCTCAAAAGGAAAGACTTCCGGCTGACGATGAAACGCGGGCGGGAACTCTACTAAGCGAACTGCTGCTGGGCGGCCGGAGTGATGTTGCGCGGGCTGTGGCGTGCATTCCCCGTCTGCCTTGGACAGTCGTGACCCATGCTGCCACAAAGGCGTGGCCGGAGATGAAAGCCACCCTCCGCACCCAGATGCTCGCGGGTTTGGCCAAGAGCCAGGGCGAGGCCGCCGCACGCATTCGCCTGAGCCTCGCACGAGGGTTATTCAAAATCGATCAGGCGGCAGCCCTCAAACTAATTATCCTGACCGTCAAGTCGATGAGGGACCGCGCGAGCGGCCTTTTGAGCGGCAGGGGAGCGGCGCACTTTGCCGGCGTGCTGATCGGTCGCGGTAAGGCGTGGATTCTGCAGGTTCCCACCGAATCCCTGAAGCCTGCTGAAGTTGATTTGCTGGTTCAAGCCGCTCTGCATGGTGCATTCCACGCGCCCCAGCCACCCCTGACCCAAATCCACACAATCAAATGGGCAGAATCCCTCGGCGGCCTGCAAAAACTCCCCGAACCGCTCGAACAGCTCATCCTCAATTCAATCAGCCGATGGAGCAGCAAATGGCAGGGCGTCCTCAAAAGAGAAATCAAGGACCTGCCAGACAAGTGGCTGGGATCGCTCAAACAACACACCTCTGCCGACAAATCCACCGGAGCGGAGCCTTCAGAAAGTCCAGCCGAAGACGGAACGGACCCGCGTGCAGAGGAATCATCTTCAACAAAAAACCGCAAGCAGAGGCATCCTGTCCGCAAAGATAACGACTCAAATAACGAGCTTGCGTCAGAGGAGGATTCAAAGAGCAGGGATGAGGACGAGGATTCCCCGGAACAGGGAGATTCAAGCGAAGTCGACTCGCCCGAATCTGAATCCGAAGCGCCGAGGCAGCACTCGAGGGGGGAACGTCCGGTGTATGTTTCCAAGACTATCCCCCCGAGTAGGTCTACTTTGTACAATTCCAACGAGCACGCCATTGAGCCTGGAGCCCGCCATGAAAACCAAGGCGCTCATTCACAGAGACGGGGAAATTCCGGGGCGCCGTTCAATTTGCACGAAACGCTCAGGCAGATTGAGTCTTACGCGAGCGGCTTGCGCGCTGAGCTCGCGGCCTCGCAGAAACAGCTTCGAAATGCAGAGGAAACCCAGAAACGCGCACGTCGCCCCGAAAAAATAGCGCCTGCGCCGATTCCAGGTTCACCCTCAGTCGATGAACTCAACCGACTCAACCAGCAGCTGGAATTCCGAAACGCAGAGCTGATGGCCCGAATCGAGGAAATGACTCTCGATAGCGAAGAAAGAGCCACCAGTCGTGGACTAGCTGCGGTGGAGCCCATTGAACCGGGAGCGTCCGAGCAGCTGAAGACGTTGCTGGCATTTAAACTGCAGGAGGACTTTGAGGACTTCCACGCTCTGCAACAGCAAGCGAAGGACATTGTCGTGCAGCAACACTACAAAACGGTGATCCAACACGTTTTCGAGGTCTTGCAAGCCGAGGGCATCCCCCTGACCCTGCCCAAGTAGCCCATCCAACGGCCTGGCCTAAACGCATACCACCGGTGTCACACACCCACCATGGGCGTGGTGCCAGGGGGGAGAATTGAACTCCCGACCAAGGGCTTATGAGTCCCCTGCTCTACCTCTGAGCTACCCTGGCCCGAAAGAGGGTGGGAACCGTAAGGGAACTGCCCAACCGGTTGCAAGCCGAGAAGCGTTCACGCGGGAACTCCTCTCCACACTGGTTCCACCAGCGCGGGCGAATCTTTGGCCTCAAATCAGAACTCGACGAGGCCTCCACCCTCCTGTTGAACGGCTGTGTGACTCACAAACTCCCATCCCAAGCCCTCCTCGGAATCCTGGTGGCAGCCGTCTTCGGACCGGCTCTTCCAGCCGCCGCTGCACCACCGCAGCCTACCGCGCCGGTTTACGAAACCCGGACCGAACACGACCCAAACGGCATCGGCAAGTTTTACATGGGACGCGAAATCGCCCATGTGATGGGACATCAAGCCGCCGGTTGGCTAGAGCGCCCCGACAGGGAGGCCGAGGAGCGCACCGACCTGCTTATCGACGCGATGCAGCTCAAGGCCGGCGAGACCGTGGCCGACATCGGGGCAGGCTCAGGTTATTTCTGCTGGCGCATGTCCAAGTTGGTGGGCCCGCAGGGCAAAATCCTCGGAGTCGACATCCAACAGGAAATGCTCGACCTGCTTCAGCGCAACATGACAAAGCGACAGATCACAAACGTCACTTCGGTCCTCGGCACCACGAGCGACCCAAAGTTGCCGGCTTCAAGCGTCGACACAATTCTGATGGTCGACGTGTACCACGAGTTTGACCAACCGTATGAAATGCTGGTTGGAATGCAGCGCGCGCTCAAACCCGGAGGCCGAATCGTGCTCGTGGAATTTCGAGCCGAAGACCCCGCGGTCAATATCAAGCGCGTCCACAAAATGAGTCAGGAGCAGGCGAAAAAAGAATTCGCTGCAGTTCCCGGCTTCACGTGGGAGCGCACCATCGACGTGCTCCCGCAGCAGCACATCCTTATCTTCAGAAAAAACTCAGCACCAAAGTAACCTCCCCGCACCACCCACCCTTGTTTTCATGGCTCCCCGACTCGCCGCAAACCGCTTCACCTGGTCCAAACGCACACCCACTGCAACCGCAGAAACATGGTTCGCGACCCTCTTTGATCTTGGGCCCGAACGCCTGATGATCACGGAAACCGTGGGCTCAAAATCCGCAAAAGTGCAGGCGCACGGCCTCAGTTCATCCGAGGCCCACAAGCTACGCTCCATTCACGGAGGCAGCGTGAGCGAAGCCAAATGGCTCACCGCGCAAAACCCGCCCCAGCGCGCGCCGATCCGAGTCCGTGGAAAGCTGTCAGTGGTCAGCACTGCGCTTGAAAAAGACAAGGAAACAAAGGCGGGCCGGGCGCCCGCCATCTGGATTCCTGCGGGCATGGCGTTTGGCACTGGAGAACACGCCACAACCGCGATGTGCCTTCGCCATCTGGCCGACATCGCGTCGCTGCACCGGGATTCTGAATGGAGTTTCCTCGATCTGGGGACCGGTTCGGGAATTTTAGCAATGGCCGCCCGGCTTCTCGGTGCGACGCAAGTTTTGGGAACGGACTTTGATCCGCACGCAATCCGCACCGCCAAAGAAAACGCATCGAACAATTCGATTCGGAACATCAAATTCCTGCGTTCGGATGTGTTGCGATGGAAGCCCGAGCAGACCTGGGAAGTGGTCGCTTC
>JACCED010324568.1_pt1 | contig 23903 bp, 27 predicted proteins | sample 7455021 | NCBI WGS metagenome assembly JACCED01 (sample SAMN15323456, study PRJNA562643) | freshwater metagenome | isolation source: river surface water | place: USA:Blue River Watershed | collected 2017-08-19
AAATACAAAAATAATATTTAAAGATTTGATAATTAGTCTTTATATAATTTTATTATATATGGTAACGATGATGATAATGAATATAAATCCATATAAAATTTATAAGATGATGATAGATACTTATTTATATGACAATAATAAATATAAATCTATATTTAGTAAATTATATGATATTATATATTATAATATAAATAGATAATGGTGGATGTATTCAAAAATATGTCTGATAGTGATTTTTTTAGTAATAAACTAACTCATATATATTTTAATGATTATGTTTGTAATAAATCAATAAATAAATTAATAAATTCTATAAATGAAGCAAATAAAGAAACTAAAACAGAATCTGGTGCTATATTAAAACCTAAACCAATATTAATTCATATTTCATCACATGGTGGAAATTTAACAGATGGTATGCGTTTATTTAGTGTATTTGCTATGAGTAAAACACCGATAGCAACAATAGTTGATAATTATAGTTGTTCTGCAGCAACATATTTATCGATTAATAGTCCATATAGATTAATAAATAAATATGGATATTGTTTAATTCATGGATATATTATTTCTGGAATAGCTAAAAAGAAACAGACACAATTACAAGATATGGTAAAATTATACGATACATATTTTTCAAAAATAGTAGATATATATAAAGAACGTACAAAATTTCAACATGATGAATTAATAGAATTATTACAACATGATTTATTATTGGATTCAAAATTTTGTTTAGAAAAAGGAATTGTTGATAGAATAATTACAATAAATCCTCAAACTAAAAATACACAAATTAAAAATAACTTAAAAGAAATTATAAGTAATCCTTATAATAGTATTAGAATATCATGTACAAATATGATAGAAGAATTAGATAAAATATTATTTGAGGATAATTTATCACCAGTTATTATATATCCTAGACAAAATAGCTGTTTAGATAAAGACGAAGATAAAGATGACGGAAATGTTAAAGAAACAATATTTGAAACATTAAATATTATTCCTAGAATATTAAATTTAAAACAGCCAACATATGCAATAATAGACAGTCCAATAAGTATAGATGATTTATTACCAATGTTATATTGTGATTATATATTTATATTTGATTATGCATATATAGTAAGTAATATATTATATTTTCATAGTAAATCTGGAATATTAATAAATGATAATATCAAAAATACTGAATTAATATTTGATACAATAGCACAAATATTAAAAGAAAAAACAAAAATGGATGATGAAATGATTAATAACATCAAAAATAAATTTAATATTATTAATCCAGTTCAAGCAAAAAAATTAGGTTTATGTAATAATATTATTCGTCGCAATAATTACTCATAGAACTATAATCGCTCATATCACTAATATCACTCATAATACTAATATTATCATCATCATTAATTTTGATATCATTTTTAATACATTTCATAATATTAGCATGAACATTAATTAAATCGACATGATATTTATTATAAATTTCATCAGTAAATGATAATAGCATCATTTTATTATAATAATTATCTGAATTTTTTTTTGCATTAACTACAGAATTTTTAAAATATGATGGAAATAATGCAAACATAAATAAATAATAGTTTAAAATCATATTTTGTCCAAATGATAGTATAATAAAATAAATGGACCTATACATATTATTTATAATTTAATTTATATAAAAAAAATGATAAAATAACTTTATATAATTTAATTAAAAATGGAATTCGAGGATTTGCAAATGTTTATTAAGAAAAATTCAAAAATAGTATCATTAAAAATCGATTATACAGATACAGTAGACATCCATCATTATAAAATAAATATTGAAGGTAATTTATATGAATTTAAATTATTAAATGATGGAGATAAAATTAAATTAAATTATAATAATAATATAATTGATGATGATGCTGATATTCAATTGGAATTATTCGATATGTTCAATTATAAAAATATAGAATATATAGATTGTTATATTCTCAAAAAAAGAAAAGAAAATTTCTTTGAAATTGTTGATATGTATGATGATTATTATGACAATAATAAAGATGAATTAATTTGTAATCGTTCATTTATCAAAAATGACAATCAAATAAAAATAAAAATCATTTATTATAATAATAATTATGATATGTATTATAATATGGAAAAAATAGAAGGTTTTGATGAAATAATAAAAAAAATCGATATGATTTTATAATAATAATAAATTTAAATCGGATTTTTGGATTTCTTTCCTATGAACATTTAAAATATTTGTAATATATTTATAAGCTTCTTCGATTTGTTCAAATGAAATACCACCGGTAATAAGAACACTACCACTTTCAAATATAGCAATCGTTATTTTTTTACAATTATTTTCACCATTTCCATTTCCTTTACCAAAACAATGTTTACTACAATTACATATACCATCTAATTTTTCTTTATTGGAATTCCAGAAATATTCTAATTTTACTCCATGATATCGTCCAGGTTCAAAACTACATTTATTATTATAAACATCACTTATTAGTATTTTGTGTAATATTTTACGTCTAATAAGAAATTTATTTTGCATAGTAACATCTATATATGATTTAAAATCAGTATTAATCATACGAATAATAAAGTTATTAAATTTTATATTTTCGATATTAGAAGTTAAATTATTATCAATATTATAAATTCGTTTGATTTCGATTATAATAAATTCGATAATATTTTCTACAATATTTTTATCTTTAATTCCAGTAATTTGAATATTACCATTTTTGAATATTTTCAAATTAGGTAAATAATTATCATTTATTTTAAAAATAGTCGTAACTTGATTATCAAATAAATTTTTTTTAACACCATCTTTTTTTGGTGTCCTTTTCTTTTTAGGATAAACACCCCTAAAATTAATTTTATCAGTTATTTTAGGATAATAAATCCAAATAAATTTATCATTTATATTGAAATTTTCATATAAAATATCTAGATTTAAATTTATACCTAAATCGGCATTACAAGTAATTGTACTTACTTTATATTCAGTAAAATAGATATTATCAGTTTCCATTTTATGATTAATATTCATTTAAGAAATATTAATCATTTTTTTATATACATTTTTTATTTTTTTTATCGGATAATTTTGCTAAATATGAAGTATTTAATATTTCTGAACTTGTATTAATAGATATCATAGGTGGAATATTTAAAATATAAGTTTTATCTGATTTTAAATGTGCTTCTCTAAATTCTTCAATACTTAAATTTCCACCAAACATTTTTAATAAATATCTTGAAGGAGCAGGACGAATAATATTTGAAAATCCATAACGTTTGCCTAACATTTGAATCCAACTGTTAATTTCCCATACTTTATCACTACTTCCATGAGTAGCAAAATTATAAGCATTTGCACATTGAAGAGAACAAAATGACCCAAAAACAAAATAATTATCGTTCAATGCATCATAATTATAAGGCATACCATAAACTATAGAACCTTCTATTGAATGACAACACCAAAAACAATTTGAATTTTTAGTATTTTGATTATTATTATTTATTTGCTGATATTCATTATCATATGAAATATTTTCGGCATCATTTGAAAAATATGAATTTGATTCATAAGGTGTTGGAACTAATATTTTAGCATCTTGACTATCATTATTATTAATAATATTATTAATTTTAGATTGTGGAATCGGTAATTGGATAATTACATCATTATCATCATCATTCTCATTATTTTTAATCATAGAATCTATTATATTTTTTTTTGCTGGTTTTTTAGTTATTGTAGTATCCTGAACATTTTTTTTACGAGGCATATTAATTATAATTAAAAATTATTCTTATATAAAATAATTCTTTAGAGAATCTAGTACATATACGATATCGTTTTTAATTTTAATATCAAATGTTTCAAGAGGTTTATTTGAAGAGTCTTCATTTTTTCCATTTAAACTACATTTCATGGACATATTTTTAATTTCTAATTGTAAATCTTTAATAACATTGATTAAATAATAAATAAATAATATTACTATGACAATAATAATAAAAACTATAATATCCATTTAAAAATATTGGATATTTTAATTTGCATATTTTAAATTAATTTGTCCATTCATCAATATTAAAACATCATATTCGATTGTATAAATATTACAATAAATATTTTTGTTACTTCCATTATTATAATTTTTTTTAGTATAAATAGTATCTATATAATTATTTTCATATGAATTAAATGTCATACTTAAAATTGTTTTAACACTTGAGCCATTATAAAAACCAGACGAAAACCATTTTTCAGGGTATAATGAAAAAGAATATAAATAAATTCCTTGCATCGGTATAGCTGAATGATATTGATATGGTTGAATTTTATTATAAAAATATGAATCTTTTTCTTCAACACGAAAAAATGGATTACCGCTTGCATTTCTATCCCATATTAATTTGGCATTTTTCATAATGCTTTTTTCACTATTTTTAGGGATACTATAAGTATAATTAAAAGTGTCATTAAAATTGTCTAGACTATCTCCTCGTTTTAAAGTCCATATAATTTCTTTTACACCTAATTGAGAATTTATATTTATATTTTTTATTGTTTGTACATTAGATACTGGAAATTGGTCTGAAGAAAATGAAACTTTTTCAATTAAATATTCAATCGAAACTTTATTTAATATTTCTCGTCGTTCTCTTGTATCTAAAACAATATATGTAGCTTCTATATGTGCATTAAATGTATTTTGTTTAATAAAATTTGTAATATTAATATTACTGTTATGCATTAAATTATAAAAATAAGGACTAATATTCATATTATAAATATCAGAATAAACAGTATATAATTTTTCAATATTTTCAAATTCTATTTTTAAATAAATAGAATTTTTTGTCATTATTCTTATTATAGGTAATGCCAAACTTAAATTTTTACTAAACCAGAATTTGAGTGGAACATATACATCACGTTCATTTATTGATGGTTTTATACCATCACTTGCTAAATAATCATAATCATTTATAATATTATTTCTAATTCGAATTGTAGTCTCTGGTTTTCTTGGATTATTCAATGCTGGTACATTACCTACCATATCATTATAACCATCTTTAACAGGCATTGTCAATTCATTCCATATTATTAACCATTCACCAGTTATAGTATCTATAATAGTATTATTAATAACAATACTTGCTTTTTTAATAACAAGAGAACCTATATTTTCAACCCATTTGAATTTATAAACATCACTTGAATATATAGCAGGTAATTTAAATATTAAATATAAATGACTTAATAAATCTACGTCTGCTAGAGATTTTAAATTAACTGAATAATCTGATGTAATATGCATATTTGTTAAAAGTGATGGTATAGTATCGAATGGTAGAATAAAATTTTCAACTGCAAAATTCGTATGTTTTCTAGAAACATAATAAAAAAAACTAATACAAGGATTATTTATATTATCGGTAGAATCATATGAAGATGATGACGGATGTATAATATCATTATTTAAACCACCAGTTGCTATTAATTGAAGTAATCCAGCACCCATTTATTAATAATATAAGTTATTATATTTAAATAGGTAAAACTGTTGGTGTTGACGGTTCATCAATAAATTTACCTTTACCATATAATATACTTGAATTTATATCAGAATCAAATCTTGCTTCTTTATTTGTATAACCATTATTATATAAAATTTTAATATCTTTTAATGTTAAAGCATAATTAAAATATGACAAATCTGCTACCTGTAAAGGTGAAATAGTATGTGATTTATTATTTGCATTAACAGTAATTTTACTCAATGAAGGATTATTAAAATCAGGATTAATTCGTAATTTACTTAAATTACTTTTCATTACTCTTGATTTAATATTATTATATATATTACTATTTTCAAGAGTACCAGTATGTGCTAATCTATCTTCAATTAAAACACCATTAAAATAAACTTTACAATTAGCACTATCTTTATTAAAAATTGATTCATTATTGCCTTGTTCTTGAAATACTATAGTTATCATGTGAAATTTTTGTCTATATTTATCAACATTAATGTTTTTAATTCCAAATTTATTTTGACTTCTATCACGCATTGCATTTTCAATACTAGCACAGTCGTTAATTTTAATAGATGTAGAATTATATGTCTCTGGATAATTAATATTATTATATTCAACAATAATTTCTTTTGCATCATTTCGTATTTTAACTAAAGGATTTTTTATTAAAATATTATTATCATTAAATTCTTTAATAATAGGATTATTACTGCAATCGTAACTACTTGTATTATCTTTTAATTTTAGATGCTTATTTAAATCATATTTTTCACCTTTATAAAACAAAACAATATATTTATATTCTTTTGTTTTTGGATTACTACTAACAGATGTTTCACTACTATTAATTAAATTATCTGGTGAAACATCAAAAAATATCCAAAAATTATAAGAATATTCAGCACCTCCATTTTGATTTATTGAAGGATTAATATTTATATATGAATTTTTAGTAGAATCATATGTTTCAATGTTGATATTTTTTTGACTTGTATAATCTAAAATTCCTGTAAATATTTTAGTTTGTTTTTTTGTTGTTGTATTTTTAACTATACTTGATATCATTTCATTATTATAGATAGAATAACTAATAAATGCCATAATAGCAATTAAAAACACAGATAATATTACTTGTATTACTGAATTTATCATATCTAATTTTATTATAGATATTATAATTTATAAATTGGACTTCTAACTCCGTAAGCTCCTAAACCTAAAGCAGCTAATAATCCATTGATTGGACCTCTATTATAAATAGCCGCAATATCTTTATTATTAAGTTCATAATTAAAAGTACTAAAATTAGAAATTAACCCAGAAAATCCAATACCGCAATTACTATTCGGATTAGAACCACCAACATATAAATAACCAGACATATCTAAATTAATATCATTTAAAGTAGCAGTTAATTTACTGCCGCCAGAAGTTAATGATTTATTTTTTACTAAATCAAATGATTCACCATTATATATAGTTTTTGCTAAATCACCATCTACATATGCATATAAAGTTGTTTTAAAACTATCAGTATTGCATACTATAGCAATATGAACCCAACGTTGTAATGGTACATAATCAATTTGAATACCTTGTTGCATATATTGATATAAAGTAAGTTCACTTGATAAATTTTTACATTCAATATCTGATTTATTATTTTTTTTAGCAAAACGAACATATAAAGTATTATTTGTATCATCTAAAAATACATGAGGAGAACATTTATTAGTATCAAAACTATCAGCAGAATTATATAACCCTAAAACATTTTTATATTGACCTTTATATTTATTCATATCATTAATATAAATCCAGAATGAAAAACTACGACGAGTACCATTTGCAGTATTTTTAACATTTGCGGAGAATTTATTTAATTGAGTGCCTAAAACAGGAACTTTAGTACCATCTACAGTATTTTCAACTTTTGAAAAAAGAATCCAACCGATATAAGTATATAATAAAACTGAAACAATAATAGTAATTACAACAACGGCGAAAAGACCAATAAAAAGTGTACGATTAGCAGCCATAACATCATAAGTTTCGCTTATTTTACTAGTAGCACTACTAACTATATTATTATTAGAAATAATATCAAAAATACGGCTTGAGTCAGTTGAAGTATCACCCATTTTAAATTTATAACTATCTATTATTAATAAATAAATTTTCTATTAATAATACTTAAATGATAATTTCCACTAAATTGACTAGTTGGAATATTTAATTTATAAATTTTTTTATTATTTTTTTTTTGCAATGATAAATAACTTAATAATTTTGTAAAATGTGTTAAAGAATGCGTCTTATTATTTTTATGGGATAACATAAAAAGAAAATAAATACTACTAATAAAAAAATCGATAGCCAAATCATTATTTTTATTCATGAAAATATCGAAATAGCAAAAATTACTAATAAATTTTTTATAATAATTATTCTTTAGTATTTTAGTTCCATTTCTTGTATTAAGTTCTATAATTAAATTTTCATGAAATTTTAGAGGAATAAGCCATTGGTCTTTATAAATAATTCTTTTAAAATTGTCTCGATTGAAATTATTAGCATATAACTCACCAACATCTAAAAAATCATCAGTATTATTATAATAGGTATTTGTTATCATTTGAATACAATTTTTAACATTAAAATTAGTTTTATTAGCTAATTCATTTGTTTCATTGATAGTTATATTTGAATTATATTTCAATAAAATATCATGAATTTCATTTACAGACAAATTAGAAAATTCATAAAAAGAACATATTTTTTTTATTTCGCCTAATTTAATATTATTAGACCCTATGCATATTATAGGAATATGTTTATGATTAGTGTTTAAAAAATTCAAAAGATGAATATTCATAGTACTATCAAACGATAATAATGTTTCAAATTCATCAATAATAATAATTTTATTTTGAGTATTATTTGTTAATTGTTGGATTAAAGATGATATAAATGCTTTATTTAATAAATCTAATAATTGTTTAGATGAACTACAATTAAAACTATTGATATTAATAATAAATAAATCTAAAGATTTGCATAAATTATTAATAGAAAAAGTCTTACCGATACCGGAATTACCAATAACAAAAAGACAAGAATCAGTCGACAATTTAGTTTTAGGAGTTAAAATCCAATTTTTTATATAATTCATTTATAATTTTAAGAAATTGAATTTATTTTTATAACAAGAATAATATAATAACATAAAAGCGCTATAAATGGATAAATTAAATCTAATGTTAAAAGTGATTTAGAATTATATGTTTTAATATTACCATACAAATCAAACATAATTGATGGTTTCAAAATGAATAATAATAAAATAACAAGAATATATAATAATATACTCAATAAAATCATTCTCTATATTTTTAATATTTATTTTATATTATGTGATATTAAATATAGATGTTGTTGATATATAAATTTTTTGTTATTATTTTACTTTTAATAATTTTTTATTATATCATAAATATAAATATTGAATGTTTTGTGGGAAATAAGAATTATACAAATATAAATGAATATCCGTCATTATTAAAAATTAAATCGAGTATTCCATATGATATAATAATAGAAAATGACAAGAATAATTATTATGATTATGGAAACGATGAAATAGAAGAAAAATTTGCAAAATTATTAAAAATAGATAATACTAAAATAATTACAGTTATTGAAGGTATTGAATGGGGAAAATGGATATCAGATAATCAATATCCATATTATACTCAAATAATAATATATTTGAAACAATTAATTCAGCATAAAATATTTGATTTGCCGAATGATAAAAATAAATTCAAAATAATTAAAGATGCTTATATTCGATATAAGAGAAATAAAAAAGATAGCGGAATATTATTAATAGAAATAGATATATTAATTTATAGAGAAAATAAACCATTAGCAAGACATTTAAAATTTTTAATAAAATCGAATGGATTAAAACATGATATAATAATGGCTAAAATAGTTGGAGTAATAAATGAATGTAATTTGAAAGGTAATTATGAAACATATGATAAAAAAGATTATCATATATTTAATCCAGAATTTAAATATAAATACGACATGAACAGTTTTATATATGATACTAATGATAAACTAGTCAATTCAGAAATTGAATATAATTTATATAATAAATTACTTAAGGAATTATAAATATAAATAAATATTATGAATCATTTTGAATATATAATCGAAGTTCCTATTTCTGAAGAAGTTGAAAAAACGACTAATGATATTTATGCAATGATTAAAGATGGTAGATGTCCATTTACTTTATGTAAAGTAGTAGATGAAGAGGATGGAGGACAAAAAAAGAGACAATACGTGATTACATCAGTAGTAAATATTCATCATATTATTCATTCAATTTTTTATAAACTACAAGTAAAACTTGAATGTTATTATAAAACACGTGTTGCATTTTGATAATATTTTTTTTATTTTTTCTTAGAATTAAATTTAATCCATGTTTCATTGATTGTATTTAATTCTTTAATTATTTCTGAACAGTTATCGACTATGAAATTTTTAAATACATCTGGATTTGTTTGTTCTTCTAGGGTAATACGAATAATCATGAGTTGTTTTAATGGATGAGGGCAGATATAACCAACATAAGAACATGAATTTGATTTTTTAGTATTACGTATATATTTATTATGAATGATAGATTGAATTAAATTTCCGAGCGTATCATCTTCATTTTCGATATGAAAATTTACAGAGAAAGGATTATTTGGTACAGATTCGATATTAATATTATCGATATCATTAATAATATTATTTAATTTATTGATAATGATTTCTATAGCTTTGGAGAATAGATAAACATAAGATAATTTATTGACGGATTCAATTTCGAATCTAATTAATGTAGGGTCTCCATATTCATTTTTATAATATGAGCGTTGTTTATCTAAGATATTTGGCATTTTTGCTGCTTCTGTAGGATTTTCAATAAAATAGAAATTAGCGAGAGAAACAGGGGAAAATGATGCATTTGTTTTAGCAGTTTTTTTAATAGCTTTAGCGATTAAATGTAGATGTTCTCCTGCTCTTAGACGAGTAATAAGAATATGTTGTTTAGTTACAGGATTTGGAGGAAATAATTCGAATAATTCTTTGCTAGTTAATTGTTTATCTTTATAAGTTCCAGTAAAATTAGCAGTTGTTATATTAATAGTATTAGAACCATCATTAATAACATTTAATTCGAATGAATAATCATTATCAACATAATTATTTGTTATATTTTCGGATACATGAATTGGAATAAGACCAATTCTATGTTTCATAAATTCATTATGTAGAGGACCAGTATTTTTATATATTTCGATAGTTGGTTCATCTTCTCCATAAAAACCGACAACTGGTATTTCAGTTAAAATTACACGTCTAATACCGTTAACAATGGATAAATCCATATTTTCAATATCGAATGAATTTTTTTGGGATTTTGGTTCATAATTATAATTTTTAAACATACTTTATTAAAATTAAATAATATTAATTTTATGTCAATTTTTATTATATTATTATATGAGTTTATTTTAATAAAATGATATTATTTTATAGTGAAACTTGTCAACATTGTTCAGTATTATTAGACACAATTAAATTACATGATACAAAAAAAACAATAAAATTAGTTGTAATTGATGGAATTATAAATAAAATTAAACATAAAATAACAGCAGTACCTGCTTTAATGTTTTTACCTTCAAAAGAAATCATATATGGCAAAGCTGTATTCGACTATTTATTATTACCAAATAGAGGTTATTTATTTACTAATAATAAAAATACAAGAGAAAAACCAGAAACACCTGTAAATACATCAATAATATCACCAATACCATTAAATCAGAATACAGACCCAGATGAACCTTTATCATTTTCACTAGGAGCGATAAGTTCAGATAATTATAGTGATATAACAGATGATAATATAAATTCAATGAATATAAATAAAGATAAATTATATAAATGGGAATCGTTGGATAATGCAAATGCAAATGAAATGCCTAAAATAACAATAACCGATACAGAAAAAACGCAAAAAAAATTACCATCGATTGATGAATTACAGAAACAGCGAGAAAATATATTTAAGGATATTTAATTAAAATTAAAACATATAAATATGGCTTCAACATTAACAACAACATATATTTTTAATCAATATTATATTGATTTGCTAAAGAAACTAAAAAATATAGCTAAAAAACATCGTATACATAGTGAAACAGCGAAAAAGGTTTTAAAGACAATAAAAGATAATTATCAAACATACGATAAGACATCAAATGATTATCTAGATTTTTTCAAGGAAAAAACAGCGAATTGTTGGGAAACTTATATAAATCTTGAAAAAGACAAATGTGATGAATGGTTAAATGATGAAAATAATTCAAAAATTGAAATTTACAAGGATATAACAGTAAAAGATATTGTTAAATTGCTAAGAAATAAATTTATAACTCATCATTATTTATGTGTTTTGTATATATATACGAATGAATTATCAGAGGACCAAATAACAACAATTTTAAAGGAATTGCAGAAGGTAACAAATGAAGCAGAAGAAGAAGCAGAAATTAATGTAGAAAATGAAAATGTTAAAAAGATTCTATTAAGATTAAACGAGCTCAAGAAAGATAATATTAAAGTGGATGGCGATTCATCAGGAATGCCAAATATGGATAGTCTAAAAGATACTACAATCGGAAAAATTGCAAAAGAGATTATTGATGATGTTGATTTATCAAAAATTAAACAATCAATATCCGAAGAGGGGGATATATTCAAGGCAATCGCTAAACCCGATAGTGGATTTGGTGAATTATTTTCGAATGTAAGTCAAAAAATGTCAAATAAGATTTCAAGTGGTGAATTATCACAAGAGGCAATAATGAAAGATGCGATGAAATTTGCATCAATGTTACCTGGATTTTTTGGTAATGGAGCTGGAGGTGGTGGAGGAGATGATGATAATGGAATGAATATGGCGATGAATATGATGAATATGATGATGAAGGGTGGAATGGGTGGAGGAGGAGGTAAAAAACAAAAATCAGCAGTTGATATGAATGCATTAAAGAAATTAATGCAAAAAGAAAAACTAAAAACAAAACTTAATAAAAAATAAATTATTTTTCTTTTCATCTTATGTAAATAGAAAGATGAATATAATTCCACTAATTAACATGAGTTTTAAGGAAAAAATATTAAGTATAGTATTTTTAATAATATTTTTAAGTATAATTTTTGCATTAATATTCAAAAATTATATATATATATTAATTGGAATTGTATTAATAATATTTTTATTTTACATATATTTATTTGATGAACAGAAGAAAATAGAAACAAACGAAACTTTAAGTAATAGAAATTTAGCTATAATAGATAATAAAATATGTGTTAAACCGTCATTGGATAATCCATTTATGAATCCGTCAATCGTTGATTATAATAATAATAATAATGATATTAAAGCATGTCCATATAATGAAAAGGAAATTGAAAATAATGTAAATACATTTTTTAAACAATTTGTTTATAAAGATATAAATGATATATATGAACGTCATTTTTCAGAAAGACAATTTTATACAGTACCAGCTACAACTATTCCGAATGATAGAAAATCATATGAACAATGGTTATATTATCGTGATAAAACTTGTAAAGAAAATAATGGTGTTCAATGTTATAAGAATATTATATAATTAAAATTAAATATATTTTAATTATTAGATAGAATAAATATGTCAAGTTTTTTTGATAAACAAAATAATATATGTTCTGATAGTTGTTGGGAAGAAGCAAAAACTCATGGCAATAATAAAATAAATGATTATATGACATTTTCAACACAATTTGTTGAATGTAAGGCACCAAATGTAAGAATGCCAGATTTTATATATGACCATGTTAATTTAAGAGGTCGTCCTGGTTATGGATTAGCTGATTCATGTTTAATTGATGATTATAGTAAATTAATAAATAATGTTGATGGTGTAACTCGTGATAGATGTAGACTACAATTATTTAGACGCTTATTTAATGCTTGTCCATTATTTAAAGGACAGGCAGGTGATATAAATGCTGAATTGGATTTATTAGCAGGTTCAGATTCTGCAAGTTTTCTGGATGGTACATATGGATGTAGTAAAAAAGCAATAATGGAAAGACAAATAAAACAACCAATACCGCTTGTAGATTGTTTAAAGGATATTCAAAATCCAGACCATATAGTGCCAATATGGACAAATGGGGGTGAAGATACAAGAGCTTATATAAATAGATTAAATTTCAATAAAAACAATAATTAAAAAATAATATTATTATATAGAAATATAATGAGTTTTAATAGAACAAAATATGACAATTGCTCTTATAAAGTAGATTTAAAATCTAGTGTTGATACATTAAGTTATATTTTATCTCCATATAGATATGAAAATAGTAATAAATGTATGCATCAATTAGGATTAGTTGGTGGGACATCAGTTTCTCATATTAAAGGTAATTTAGTTGATTTAGATAGTGAATTAAGAGGACAAACTCGAATTTTGACAAGATGTCCAACAAATCAATATATGCCTAGTGATAATGGTATAATTACAAATGATAAAACTGAACCTATAGACCAAACAATGAAACATTTACCAACATGTCAATCAATAATGTATCGTGCAACACCGCTACCACCACCATTAAAAATAAATAATTGTTAATAATAGAAATATGAATACAGTTAATGATACTAGATTAAGATATGATTATGGAAGTTATCAAGAAGAATTAACACGTTCAATATATCCAGGACTATATCAGTTAAATTCCCCTTATAATGATTGTAATAATAATTGTGCAATAACTATACCTGACGACCCTTATATTCGATTTCAATCATATGGACAAAATACATGTACTATGAAAAAAGCTGTTGACGATTCAAGTGAATTGGCAGGTTTAAATTATAAAAACTCTAAATGTAATAAAGATGCATATGCTCCAAATACTTATGTTTCTACTGGTTGTAAAGCAACTGTAAACAAAGACGCTAGAAAATGTGCAATTCCTACTGAATCATGTCGTTTATCTAATCCTCCATTTACATTAAAAGAAACTGGAATAAATCGATATGACCCGTTATTTTGGAATCCTCAAGACAGAGCATTAGAGAAATTCGATAGAATCGGTATTAATTATAGAATGGTTGCTAAAGATAATCATGTACCGTTAATAGAAACACCACAAGATGTGGCAATATTTAGTCCTATTAAAAAAGAACAAATAATGAATGAAAATAATTTAAATCAATGGCGTGATTTAAATCAACAAAATAAAAACTATTCGCCTGGTTATCCATATGGAGAACCTAATTATTTACTATCATGTAAACAATCAATTAGTACCTATTAAAATATTTAAATAATTCTGTCGATAATTGTTCTTTTGGTTTTGTTATAATGTTATCATAAATATATTTACAAATAACATTATTAATTTTATTATAATGATTAAAATTAAGTTTATTTGAATCAATTCGTTTTTGTCTAATTTCAACATCAACTTCTGTATAATTATAAGCAATTGGTTTTGTTTTCAAGAAAATTAGACATTTATATTTATAAATTCTAAATGACAATAAATAATTATATTTATCTTTCATTAAATATGTTAATTTATTTTTATGATTTAAATCAAAACAAATACTATTATTTCTATTATAATATTTTACACTATTAAATGCATTTGGGTTATATTTTAGATTATGATTAACATTAAAAATATTAGCTGCTATATTAGAATAATGACTATTAATATGAAATGTAAAAGGATATGCAATCCAAATTAAAGAAGTCATCAGAATGAATAATAAATATTTCATTATTATTATTAATAATATAAATCCTTAAATAAAATGATATATCGCTAATATTAAGTATAATTATCCCTAATAACAGTGTATGTTTAATAAATCCTAATAATAATTCATTTATATTAGAATTTATTAAACTATTATTTAAATAATATTATATGTTTAATAAATTATTATTTACTATAGTTTTATTATCATAAGTATTAACAACATATAAATAAAGATGATACTAAAATTAATAAATATTTATAATTCATAATAGAATATTTTAAGAATTATTTTTTAAATAATAATAGCAATAATAACAATTATTATATGTTTAATACATTCTAATGTCAATTTATAAATAAACATACCATAATAATGACGTGCATAAAACCAAATATTATTTGATACATGATAACAAATAGTATTTAAATAATAGTTAATTAAATTATAATTTTTAATATTATTTTTTTCTACAGTTCTTAAAAGAATAGTTTTATTATTAATTTTATTATCATAAGTATTACAACACACAAATAAAAATGATACTAAAATTAATAAATATTTATAATTCATAATAGAATATTTTAAGAATTATAAAATATCTTTAAATAATAATAGATTATTATGCCGTCTAAAAAAAAAGAACCAAAACCACAAGAATCTGAAGAATCCGAACAAGAATTAGAAGAATCTGAAGAGGAATTTGAAGAAGAATCTGAAGAATCTGAAGAATCTGAAGAGGAATCTGAAGAGGAATCTGAAGAAGAATCTGAAAAAGAATTAGAAGAAGATAAATCAAAAACTGATGAAATAATATATATAGATGAGGATGTGCCGGAAATAGAATATTACGAATTGGTGAGTATGGAAGAGTTAGTCAAGGAAAATCCAAATTTCATAGCATTTTCAAAGGAAGAAATATATAATGAAATCTTTAATTTTGTTAAAAATAAATTTAAAACTGAAAATTTTTTGAAATTATTTTACGAAATCATTAATAGAAAAAATAAAAATATTAATAATTTTGTTATAATAAGTGATGCAGATAGGGGTAATTTTGAAGAAGAAGATATATCATTATTAATAGCAAATTTAAAGAAATATGATAAAATGAATGATATAAATTTAAGTCTAAAATCTAAAAATAAATTATGGTTTCCGTTAAATTATACTGTTGATAACAAATTGACATTTAGTGCAAAACAAAAAACAGTAATAGAATTATCACCAAATAACAATTATATAATTTTTAAGGATGATGAACGAAATATACCAGTAATAGGTTTATATTTATTTAGTCCTATAACAATTTTAGAAGATTATTTAAATGATAAAATAATGGCTCATTTGCACCAACCTATAAAACTAGATACATTATCTTCAGTTGGTTATGATGATTTCGAAAAATTAGTAGATAATTATAAAATAAAACTTCCATTAGATAAAATTAATAATGATAATTATGATTACACAAGTTTAAATTTATTATTACAAAAATATAATTATAATTTGGATAATATTTCCCAATCTGATTTAAATGAAATCAGAGTATATTTACAAAATTTAAATAAACTTGAAAAACCAGAAAAAATAATATATAAGAAAGCTAAAATTGAGAAAATAATTATTAACAATCCGCGATATAATTTTTTTAATATTCTACAAGAAATTAAATCATTAGTTGATTTAACCTTAAAATCCATTGAAACTATAACAAAAGTACTTAAAGAAAATAGTAAAACATCGACAAAAAATACTGAATTATCTTTATTTTCAATTATAACAAATATTAATGATAAAAATTATAATGATATTATTAAGAATTTGCGTGAATTACGAATCAATATTAATATAGATAATATAACAAAAACTTTAGCAAATTTTAAAGATAATAATAAAAAAAATATACTAGACCAATTAGAGGAATTAGAAACAAGATTTGAATTATTAAAATATTCTTTTACAGATATTTATAGATTAAATTTTGATTGTAATGACGATGAACATGAATTTTATATTGGTGCTGATGAGAGTAAATATGAGGGTAATCCTATTAAAGTAGGTAATCCAATAACAAAAGAAGAAATAAGAGAAATTGAAGAAATAGAAGAAATCGAAGAAACAATAAATGATGAAACAAAATTAAATAAATATTATAATAATTCATTATATAATACCGAAACTGGATTTGCAGAATTATTAAAAATTGTATTACCATTTGTATATAAAATGCAAACTTTAAGCGGTTTACCAATAAATTATGATTTATTGGTTCCTTATTTATTTAATAAATATAGAACATTTGAACCTAAAACGACAATAATACGTAAATATATACCAGATATTCAAAATGAAGAATTAGAAATTTATAATAAAAAACAGATTAAATATATATTAATAGAAACAAAAGATAATATTAAAATTATAAATGCGATTAATGAATATTTTCTAAATTTTATGAATGTTTTATATGATATAATCGCGTATTGGAATATTAAAATACAACGCGCAATTGTTGAAAATACATTATTTTTAGATTATTCTAAAATGTCACCAAGTTGTGACCATCTTTGGGAAGAATACGGTGCACCATATGATATGAATTCTAAAACAGGAGTGATGTTTTATTTAAATTGTGTTTTTATGGAAATATACGAAAGTATTTTTAAAGATGAATATTCAAATTTAGTTAAAATATCAGATGATTATAAAAAAATAATAGTAGATAAAATTAATGAAAATCCTGAAATAGAATTAATAAGAAAAATTAAGAATAAAAAGACAAAAATTAATAAAGGTATGGAATATTACCAGACATTATATGATTTATTAAAGAGTAAATCATATAAAAATGAAGGATTTTTAACAGCATATATAAATGCATTAATTTATATGCCTACAATAAATTCTAAAAAAATTCATAAATATTTACAGGGATGTTGTTTAGAGAAAATCGATGAAAATTTTACTGCAGATTTATATTTAAAGACTGATAGACAGGATTTAAAGAAAGCTAAAGAAAAATTGAGAGGTGAGAGAGTTTTTAATATGCCTCGTTATAAGCGATTTTATATTGAAAAAAAAATAATAAAAGAAAAACCAAAAATAATAAAAAGAATATCGAATCCTATAAAATATGAATTAAAATCAATAGTTTTAAATGATTGGTTAACAAATCTTAAGGATTCGAATAAAAATAAAACAGTATTTACACCAACATTAATAGATAAATTATTAATGTCTGTATATACAACAGCTGAAGATTATAAAGAATTGTATATATCATATTTAAATAATAAGGAGTTAAAACAGTTATTAAATAATTATACATTTGATAATTATAAACAAATAGGGATATCAGTTTCTAAAATTTTATATAATCATCTTAAAAATATGGAATATGTAAAAATTATTAATAATACAATTGAAGAACTTGATAAATTAGATTTAACAGCTGATAATAAAAATGATATTATCAATATTAGACGAATTGCAATAATAAGAATAATATCACTTCCGGCTGTTCCTGAAAATGCTATAAATAAAAAATTAGTTCCTTCGATTGAACTTGGTAATTATAATGATATTATGAAAGAAATCGTTAATAATGTTATAAATATAATTAAAAATGCACATATGTTAAATTCAGAAGAACAAATAGATTTTATAAATAAAATTCGCGAACAAAATAAATTTGATATTTTGGCTAGAATGAATAAGAAAACGCGCGAAGAAAAAGATATGGAAAAAGAATTGAAGAAATATGGATTACAATATCCGGAAGATGAAGATTTTAATACTGAAGTTAATAATAATCCTATAAATCCAGAAATAGAGGGAGAAAATGAATTTTCACTAAGTAAAGAAGATATTGAAGATGACGACGAATATATGGAAACCAATGATTATGGTTTTATATATGCAGATTAAAGAAATAAATAATTATCCATTATTGATTTAGAGAAAAATGCAAAATAATGAAATGCCATCTATGGATAATATTTATAATTCAAAATATTATACACAAGTAAGAGACTATGAACAAAATTTAAGCGATGAATATTATAAAAAAGCACAAATGCCATTTAAAACGGGTGTTGTTCATCATTTTTTAAATGCTGATGATTTGAATACAAGTGTTATTAAAAGTTTATCAGGTAACGATATTAATATTAATGATTTTAAACATGGAAATATGCAACCATTTTTAACAAAAGGAATAACACAAAATGTTGAACAATTTGGATTAAATAAAAATATGGGTTATAGTACTGATGTTCATATAAAAAAACAAGAAGTTAAAAGAAATGATTTTTTTAATACAGTATCTAATTATAATGATGATTTAATTGATAAAACAAAATTTTTAATAACAAGAACAAATCTTGGAAAACTTCAAAATAATATATCACCAATTCAGACAGTTCGTGTAGGTCCTGGATTAAATAAAGGATATACAAGTGAAGCTTCTGGAGGTTTTCAACAGGCTGATACAGTTTCTTATGTTAGACCAAGAACAAAAGATGAATTGCGACCATTATCTGACCAGAGAAACTCTATTTATACATTACCATTAAATCCTAAAAATAATAGAGAAAAACGAGGAGTAGTTACACCATTAGTTAAAAATCGCGCTGAACGTTCATTTTATCAAGATGAGAATAATTGGTTTAAAGGTCAATCAACAATAAAAAAAGAAACAGAAAGACCTATAGAAAATTTAAAAGAAGCATCAAAAAAATTAGATAGTCATATTGATTATTATGGGTCTTTAAAATATCAAAATGAATTTATTTCAAATAATGATGATTATGGAAAAAGTACAATTATTGTTTATGACAATGAAAGAAATTTAACTCAAAAAGAAACACCAGTTGCAAATTTTTCAAGTATTATTAAAGCTATGGTTGCACCTATAACAGATGCTGTCAAAATAACATTAAAAGAATATTTAATTGATAATCCCAGACTTAATGGAAATGCTGCACCACAATTACCAGAAAAACCAACATTATATGACCCTGATAATCATATAATGAAAACTACAATTAAGGAAACTACAATTCATGAAGGTAATAACGGTGTTTTAACAGGTGCTGAAGAAACTTATTCCTCTTTATATGATACTGCAAGAACAACAACTAAAGAAACTACTATACATGAAGGTAATAATGGTGTTTTGACAGGAGCTGATGAAACTTATTCAGCTTTATATGATAATGCAAGAACAACAACTAAAGAAACTACAATACATGAAGGTAATAACGGAAATTTGACAGGAGCTGATGAAACTTATTCAGCTTTATATGATAATGCAAGAACAACAACTAAAGAAACTACAATACATGAGGGAAATAACGGAAATTTGACAGGAGCTGATGAAACTTATTCGGCTTTATATGACAATGCAAGAACAACAACTAAAGAAACTACAATACATGAGGGAAATAATGGAAATTTGACAGGAGCCGATGAAACTTATTCAGCTTTATATGATAATGCGAGAACAACGACAAAAGAAACACTTATACATGAAACAAATGGAGGATTTATAGAAGGGAAACAAAAAGGCTATGTTAATGATTCAAATAAACTAAGAACAACATTGCGACAGACATTGCCAAAACAAGATACAACAAGAAATATAAATAATGTTTCATATCATTCAACATATGTATATGACCCGTCAATTATAGCTAAAACAACAATGAAGGAAACTATAGTAGGATTAGGAGGTTCTAAATTTGGGTTTTTAGGTGGAATATTAAATGGATTATTCGGAGGGTATTTAGTTAAGGATGAAAATGCTAAAAATACACAACGTCAATATTCATTAACAGAAAATTATGGAATTGCTGCAGGAGGTCAAACACAATTTGCTCAAACAGATAGAGAAGCTGATTATAATGCAGAAATAGATGGAACAAGAGAATTAATAATGATGAAAGCTGGACATACACCAAATGCTGGGGGAAAATTTGTAGGAGTACCAAAAGAAAATGTAAATATGGTAATTAATAAAAAACAAATAGATTTAGAGGAAGCAGAAAGAATAGGAAATTTAGGATTAATAAATGAAGGTATGCCAATTCCATTATCAGAAGATAATATTACAAAACAAACATATAAACCAAATGCATATAATAATAGATTAGATAGCAGTATATTAGCAACATTAGTAGATAATGACAATATAATAAAAATAAATCCTATTAGAATGGATTGTGAACCAATTTAAATTTTCTTTTTAACATTAATTACTGGTTTATTTTTGTTTTTATTCTTTAAAAATACACTTGGGTCATATGGTTCATCTTCTTCTTCATCTTCATAAGCTAACATATTTGATTTTCTTTCTTTCTCTAATGCGCATAAATTCCATAATTCAGGTGTACACATTTTAAAATCCGCATCTTTTGCTTTATACCATTTAACTTGGTCTTCTAGTCTATTACTTTGTACTTTATTATCTATAACTACGCATTCATAATTTTCTGTGCAATTGTCCATAACAGCACAAAATGTTGAAAAATCATTAAAAATACCGGCATAATGATTATAAATTTTTTCTCTTTCTTTGATAATATTATTTTTAAAAATAAATACGTAATCTATATTTGCGCGAAGAACTGGAGGCAATCCCATACAATATTGCATTGTAATTAGAAAAAATATTTTATAATGACGACCATTCATAAAAATACTTCTAATATTTTTATCAGTTGGCCAAGTCTTATCATATAAACAATCATCTAAAATTAAAAAAGCTCTATTATCAATATCTGATGAATGAAATTTTTTTTCTTGATTTGCTTTCTGTTTGTTAATAGTTATTTGTCTTTCTAAGAATCTTTTAATAATAGTCGGTTCATATTCATCATAAATTAGCATATTTGGTATAAAAGTTTCAAAAAAATTATTTGCAGCTTCTGTAGGACTTATAACAACTCCTACCGGTAAATCTTTATGATAACTTAAAATATCTTTCATACAATACGATTTACCTGTATTTCTTTTTCCAATAAAAACAATAACTGAATCGCTTTTTATTGTTGATGGGTCAAATTTTTTTAATTCAAGTTTCATATTTATTTATAAATATTTTTATATTTATATATTTAAATCACATAATATGTTATATTCAAGATATTAAAATTAATTTTTTATAATAGAAGAATGGAATATTATATTGCCTCTCTAATTATAAGTTTAATTATTTTTACCATTATATATTTATTAGATAAAGGGCCTGTAAACGATAATTATTATAATAATGAACCTGTTAAAAAACAATTATTCACATCAAATAATATTTTATTATTTGTTATTATTTATATTGTAGCAACTATTATAAGTTATTATATATTTACTTCTTCTTTATCTTTAGCTGGTTTTTATTCTATAATACCAATGTTTATATTAAATTTATTTAAACCTCCTGCAGAAGCTCCACCTCTAATTAATGATAATGATGAAATTGACCCAAAAATTTTAAGAAAAATTAATGATAATATTGATACCGGATTTATGCCAAACGAAATTGAAGAAAAATAAATTTGTTTTATTTTTTTAGTTATTTACAAAAAAATGAATAATTTTTATAGTAAAAATTAGTGTAGATAAAATGGTTGATATTTTTATCGAATATAGCTATTTGTTTTGCAAAATATTGTTTGTTTTTATCTGCAAATTATCTTATAAAATTTTCATGATGATATTATCAAATACCACTGTTGCTATAAATGTTGATGATAGTAATGATGGTAATGATGATAATGATTGTGAAACATTTGAAGAAGATATAAACAGCAAAATTGAAAAAATTAAACAAAAATTTAAAGAAGATAATAAAAGACTTGAAGGATTGGAAAAAAAAATTGAAATCGAAGACAAAGTTCATGAACTTAAATATGAAATTTTAAGTAAATGCGCTGATGGTTTAAATAAAATCATTGAGATTACGAATCTAAAATGATTGCAAAAATAAAATGGCAAAAAGAAATTTTTGTCATTTAAAAAAAAATTTTAGAAAATAAATTTGTATTAATATTTTTGTAATTTATAAAAATATGAGTAATAAAAATACAAAAATTATTGTACACAGATAAAATGTGGAATATCACTGTTAGTTTCAACTTCAGTATGTTTAAAATGATGATGTTTGCAATTTGGTCTATCTTTTATTTTACTTACATATTATTGTTCAATTCATTTAGCAAAAAAATAATTGAAAATAAAAATGTTTTTGATGAAATAATTGAAGACATGAACGATAAAATCGAAAAGATTAAACAAAAAGTTGAAGATAACGGCAAACGACTTGAACAATTGGAGGCAAAATGCAAGGTTGAAGAAATGGAATTTAAAGTCCAGGAACTTAAACATGACATTTTGAACAAAT